>Ga0071330_1108684_pt2 | contig 113533 bp, 108 predicted proteins | sample GBScel77sediment_FD_63802 | JGI IMG/M metagenome (GOLD analysis project Ga0071330, IMG submission 63802) | Hot spring sediment microbial communities from Great Boiling Spring, Nevada - Cellulolytic enrichment Sediment 77C v2 (version 2) | ecosystem: Environmental > Aquatic > Thermal springs >... | reverse complement strand
CACCGCCGATTTGAACCATTCTCTGTGGCAAGCAATTTCCCAGTCTGGTAATCTTCGATATTCGAGCCAGCAAAGTTCGTACTCGTTGTTCATCCTTCTCACCTCAAATATCTACCTTTTCGAGGATCAACACACCGTGCGGTTCCAAAACCAAGCTGTCAAAGAAAGTTCGACCACTCATGAGGTCTCGCCACTTGCCCTCCTTCAGGAGAACTTGCTTTCTCTTGCTGTCGAAGTTCATGACAAACAAATACATTCTTGAATCTTCGCTGCGCCTCCTTACTACCTCGACACCGTCCACAGGACCGCTGAAGGAAGTTTCAATTCCATGTCTCTCGACGATGTATCGAACAAAATCGTTGCACAGTTCTTGCGAGGCACAGGCAGCAACGTAGTAAGCGAATCCCTCGCCATACTGGTTGAAGGTGATACAGGGTTCGTTCGCGTACAGTCCGTCTGAGTAGGTTCCCATCACGAAGGCTTTCTCGACCCTCACCAACCCCTCAATGAGCTTCACCAGATATTTCTTTCCCAAAAACAAGACCGTTCTTTCTTCGCTCAACGGAAACGCATCGAATTCCTCAACCCGCACGCCGAAAACATCGTTCATGGATGCCAAATAACCCCCGATCCAGGCCAAGTTGTTCTCGTCGACAACCCCACTCATAGTGGTCGCTACAAAGATGCCGCCGGATTCCACGTATGACCTTATATCTCTGCCGATTTCGTCGCTCACCATGAACAGTGTTGGAGCGAAGATGGCTTTGTACTTACTGAAATCTTCTTCCACACCTATCACGTCGACTCCTACACCCATTCTCAACAACGCCCTGTAGTACTTCTCGACCTCTTGTAGGTAGCTAAAGTCGATGTTCGGTCCCGGGCTGTCCTCCAGCGCCCACCAGCTTTCCCAGTCAAATAGGACTGCAACCTGTGCATCGACACGCGTGTTCAGAACCCTGTCTTCGAGTTTCTTCAGATCCTCGCCGATACACTTCACAGCTTCGAAAACGCGCGTCCCGTTCGTGTTTGCGTGCGTTATGACCGCTCCGTGGAACCTTTCGCAACCACCCTTGGACTGGCGGATCTGAAAGTAGAGTGCCGCCTCGGCACCGTGTGCAATGGTTTGGAACGTGTGTAACTTCAAAGCTGAGGCAGACTTCTGATGGTTGTACCATTTCCATATCGCTTGTGATGGGGATTGTTCCATGAGAACCACAGGTTTTCCACGGGCGACACCTCTCATCAACGCACATCTCAATGAGACTCTCGCGTGATCCTCTCCGTAGTCTGGATAGCTGTCCCACGATATCACGTCCATCTTCTTGGCCCACAGGAAGTAGTCAAGAGGTTTGAAGGTAGCCATGAGGTTCGTCGTGACCGGCACATTCGGTGTGTACTTCTTCAGAGCCTGGTACTCCAGCTCGAAACATTCCAGCAGGCTCTCGTTCATAAATCTCCTGTAGTCTTGATAAATCGCCGGGTTTATGGATTGGAGCCTGTCTTTTCTGAACAGGAGGAGGTTCCGCATGGTTGGCAAGCTGATCTCTTCCCAATCATAGATTCTCTGGCTCCAGAAGTCTGAATACCATTTCTTGTTCAGCTCATCCAGAGAAGCGTACTTATTTTTCAACCATTCTCTGAACTTTCGCTCGCACGTTTCGCAGTAACAATAGTTCGAATACTCGTTATTCACGTGCCAAAGCACCAATGGTCGATAGTCTTTATACCTCTCAGCGAGTTTCTCCGCAATCTTTACAGAGAATTCTCTGTATTTTTCGCTGTTTGGACAGAAATTCGCCCTGCCACCCGGTTTTCTCCTGTGCTCGTTCACATCCACAGACAAGATCTCGGGATACTTTCGAACCATCCAGAGTGGTGGCGCGGCCGTCGGCGTGGCCAGACAAACGTAGAATCCTTCGTGCTCCAAGATCTCGAGCGCTCTGTCCAAGAAGGAGAAATCATAAGTGGACTCGTCCTTCTGGACAATGGCCCAACAGAAGACGCCGATTGTCGCGATGTTCATGTTCGCTTCTCTCATCCATCGCAGATCTCTTTTGAAGGTATCCTCATCCCACTGTTCTGGATAGCATTCCCCACCGTACCAGAAACCGTTTCTTTTCATATCAATCAAAAGGACCACCTCTCACGAAAGCTTTGGAAAAGGGCCTACCATAATGGTAGGCCCCTGAAGTGAAAGTTCACCTGGATTATTTCTGCTTGATGAAGAACTGCATGGGCATTGCGTTGAGCGGGCTTCTCAAAACGTCGTCAGTCACGATCTTTTCCGGAACGTTTCTGAAGTTGTTCTTGACGATCGCTGGCGATAGGTCTTCTCCGACCGTTCCAATGAGCCACAGGTTCTCTCTGTGGATCTTGGTTACCTCTCTCATGTACTCTTTGATTTCCTCATCGCTCGTGGCTGTCTGTATCATCTGCCACAGATCGACGAGCCTGATGACTTCCTGTGGTGGCACTTCTGCATCAGCAGGTGGTGTTTCACCCTTCAGGTAAGCTTGTATCCACGTGCTCCACGGCGCATACCACCAGTCTGAATACTGCGTCACAGCCGGGAAGGTGAGCATCGGGGAAGCCAATGGCTGCGCTGCCCTGTCGAACGCCCACACGGCCGCATCGTACTCACCCGTACCCATCCTGGTCTCGAGCAGGGACCTTTCGATGTTGTTGACCTCGATCCAGACCCCTATCCTCTTCCAGTGTTCCTTCACCATGGTCCACACGTCGGCATGCATTTGCCCGGTGACTTCAACGGTGAACCTGAGAGGCCTGCCATCGGGGAGCAACCTGTACTCGCGCTTGGCGTCCCACTTGAGTCCCATCTCGTCGAGCAGCTTGTTCGCAAGGTCCGGGTTGTAGTCGGCGTACGCCTTCTCCCACTCAGGATCGTAGTAGGCCGAACCGCTCACGAAAGACGCCTGCCTGGGCTTGGCCATACCGTTAAACAGAACTTCGCTTATCTCCTCCCTGTCGATCGCCAGAGACAAGGCTCTTCTGAACCTGACATCGTTGAAGATCTTTCTCAGAACCGGATCTGGGTGTGCGGGGTTCAATGATACTCTGCTGACCGATCCGTTCGCAGCAATCCAGTTCAAAACCCTGTAATCACCCTTCTTTTCGTTCTCCTTCAGCAATGTGTAGTTTCCGGCTCCCGCTGCAAGACCACCTATGTGTCTCCATTGCATGTCGATCTGCCCAGAAATAGCCCTCAAAAGGATGATCTCGTTGTCCGTTACGTATTCGTGCCTGATGTAGTCTATGTAAGGAAGCTGGTTACCTTCGATGTCGACTGCCCAGAAGTATGGGTTTCTCTCCAACACGTAGAACGGTTCGGTCGGGTCAGTGATGGCCTTCCACGGTCCGAGCACTGGCAACTCCACGTTCCTCACTATGTTGTTCTTCTGGTTGAACAGATCGACCCAGGTGTTCACTCCGGAGACCTTCTTCATCTCTTCCTCGATTTTTTCCATGGGCGTGTACTTGGGATGGAACTGCTTCAGATAATGCTTGGGAGCCCCTGTGAAACCTGTGCTGTAGGCGACCTGGAGCATGAACAAAGCGTAAGGTTTGCCAAACTCGAACTTGATCGTGTAATCATCGATCTTCGTCACCTTCGTTTCCTGGCCTCCGATTCTGAACCATTCCGGCTTGGTCGGCGTCAGATCGTTGTTCGCCACCATGTCTTCGACCCAGAACAGTATGTCGTCCGCTGTGTACGGATGTCCATCCGACCACTTGACACCCTTCCTCAGATAAAAGATGTAGACTCTACCATCCTCGAGTATGTCCCAAGCCTTGGCGAGGCCCGGCAGGAACGATCCGCCTTCCATGTCCCAGTACACCAAATGTGGTTCGACGATCTTGTAGATTCCCCACTGGTCCGCCAAGCCTTTCCAAACTCTTCTCCACGTTCCCCCGAACTGACCTACTTCTTCGTGCGGTATGATCACGAGTGGCTCTTCGGGAAGTCTCTCTTGCACCGGAGGAAGCTTTCCCTGCTTCACAAGGTCTGCCAACATGGGTGATTCTTTGTACTGCGTGATCTTCTTACCGGTTTGCTTCTCCATATCCGCCGGCGTGGCGTACACACCCCAGGCGAAGGCCCAAGACACAATCAGAGCCAGTACACAAACCACCAGCAGACGAACCCTCATGCAGATACCCCCTTTCTTAAAGTTGCCTCACGCCTTTCAGCGAAAGTCTTTCCGCAAAGTGACAAGCAACGTAGTGCGGATTCTCGACTAAACCTACGTCTCGAAACTCAGGCACTCGTGTCCTGCAGACTTCCTCCGCGTACTGACACCTCGGATGGAAATGGCAACCAGACGGCGGGTTGACCGGGCTCGGGACTTCGCCCTCTATGGGCCTGAATTCTTCGACCGCTTCCGGGTCTGGTTTGGGAACCGACAAAAGCAAGGATTCGGTGTAAGGATGCTTCGGCGAGTCGAAGAGCTCCTCAGTCGACGCGAGCTCGACAATCCTTCCGAGGTACATCACAGCTACCCTGTCACTCACGTGTTGAACCACGCTCAAATCGTGCGAGATGAAGATGTAGGTCAGCTTGAACTTCTCCTGCAGTTCCATGAGCAGGTTCAAAATCTGCGCGCGTATCGACACATCCAAGGCTGCAACGGGCTCATCGCATATGACCAACCTTGGTCTCAGGGCCAGAGCTCTTGCTATGACGATCCGTTGTCTTTGACCACCGCTGAACGCGTGAGGATATCTGACCATGTACTCCGGCCTCAGACCAACAGCTTCCAGGAGTTCGGCGACCTTCTCTTCCAGTTCCTTACCCTTGGCGATCTTGTTGACGAGCAGCGGTTCTCCAACGATTTCTTTTACCTTCAAACGTGGGTTCAAAGACGTGTACGGGTTTTGAAAGATCAGCTGCATATACCTCCTGAGCGGCTTGAGTTCCTTCCTACTTAGTTTTGCCACGTCCACCATTCTTCCATCGATGTTGAGTAGTATCTGACCCTCAGTTGGATCGATGGCTCGAAGTATGCAGCGTGCGGTCGTCGTCTTACCGCAACCGGACTCTCCAACGAGGGCGAGGGTCTCGCCTTCAAACAAATCGAAACTTATGTCATCCACTGCCTTCACATACGCTACGACCCTCTTGAAGAGCCCCTTTTCGATAGGAAAATACTTCTTCAAGTTTCTCACTTCGAGCAACTTGTGTTCAGCGGCCAATTCATCTACCCCCATAAAGGAAGCACTTCACTCTGTGGGCTACATCGACTTCGACTTCCGTCGGTTCTCGCTCATCACAAAGACCTCGGATGAAGCTATCACATCTGTTGTGGTACCGGCAACCGATGGGTAAGTTATAAGGATCGGGTACGACACCTTTTATCGCTTCAAGCTTCTTCTTCCTTCGGGCCAACCTTGGTATGGATCGCAACAGCGCCCTTGTGTAGGGATGCAGCGGGTTTCGAAAAAGATCCTTGACCGGTGCCGTCTCAACGATTTGTCCCAGGTACATCACGGCAACTCTGTCAGATATCTGCGCAATCACGCCCATATCGTGCGTGATCCACATGATCGCAGAACTGTACTCCTTTTGGAGTTGCTTCACCAGATAGATTATCTGTGCCTGAATCGTCACATCAAGTGCTGTCGTTGGTTCGTCAGCTATCAAGACTTTCGGATTCAAGGACAGAGCCATCGCAATCATACACCTTTGTAGCATTCCTCCCGAGAGCTGAAACGAGTATCGGTCCAGAACGCTCTCTGGATTGGGTATCTTGACCTTTTCGAGCATTTTGAGTGCCAATCTTCTCGCTTCCTGCTTCGACATGTCTTCGTGCAAGAGGATGGCCTCGATCATTTGTTCACCCACGGTGTAAACTGGGGCAAAACAGGCGGCCGGTTCCTGAAAGATCATCGCGATGTCTTTTCCTCGAATGTTTCTCATCTGCTCGCCTTCAGAATCCAGCTTTGTCAAATCCATCGCACCTTGCTGGTTCCAAAACAAGATCTCCCCACCCACAATCTTGGCCGACTTTGGGAGTATCCTCATGATAGACTGCGCCGTCACGCTTTTTCCGCAGCCTGATTCACCGACGATGCCCAGCACCTCACCCTCGTTCAACTGAAAGCTGACCCCGTCGACGGCTCTAATAGTTCCTTCAACAAGCTCAAAGTGAGTTCGTAAGTTCTTAACTTCCAGAACCTTCCTCATGCTCCTCCCCTCATGTCTTGTAGGGATCTGCCGCATCTCTTAAACCATCACCAACAAAGTTGAAACACAAAACTGTCACGATTACAAAGAATGCAGGCGAAAGGAGCCAAGGATACAATGCGACAGTTCTTATGTTCTGCGCCTCTTGCAGCAAAACTCCCCAGCTTATGGCAGGGGATCTGAGTCCCAAACCCAGAAAACTCAGTCCAGTCTCACCAAGGATCATGCCCGGTATCGCGAGTGTCACGGATGCTATCAGGTGACTCGTCAGGGCTGGCAACATGTGCTTGAAAATGACCCTGAATTCGCTTGCACCAGCAAGTCTCGCAGCAACAACGTAGTCTTCCTCTTTGAGCGCCAGAAATTTGCTTCGTACGACACGCGCCAAACCAGTCCAGCCTACCAGAGAAAGGATCACGGTGATTCCAAAATAGACCTTCACCTGTGACCAATACCTCGGCAACGCTGCTGCGAGTGCCATCCACAACGGGATAGTTGGAATACTCCTGATGAACTCTATCGACCGCTGCACGAAGTTGTCCACCCAGCCACCGTAATATCCCGAAATGCCACCTATCAGGATACCCAACACCATGCTTAGAAAGACTCCAACCAAACCGATCGTGGTTGATATCCTCGCTCCGTAGAGCACACGTGACAGAACATCACGGCCCATTCGATCCGTGCCAAGCAAGAACATCGTGCCTCGTTCCACTCCGAAGAAGTGCAGGTTCGTTTTCCACATCCCCCAGAACTTGTACTCGTCTCCTCTCACGAAGAACTTGATCGGATAAACTTTGCTCGGATCTTCTTTGTAAATCCTTCTGAGAGTCTGTGGATCGCGCTCGATCTTGAAACCATAAACGAACGGCCTGGTGAGTTTGCCATCCTTGAAGAAATGTATTCTCTGCGGTGGAGCATAAACGTAAGCTGAGTAGATTTTCTCAGGATTGTACGGTGCGAAGAATTCACAGAAGATACCAAGGACATACAAAACGAACAATACCAAGAGCCCGACGATCGCGAGTTTGTTCTTCTTGAACCGCCACCACATCAGTTTCCATTCTGACGCTAAATAGATCTCTTCAACCTTGGTTCTCTTGGTCACACGCCCGTTGATCGCCATCCGGTCTACCTCACTCGAAACGTATTCTCGGATCCAACCATGCGAGGAGGATGTCGGAAATCACCGTTCCAATGATCGTAAATATGCTCAAGAACATCACCAGGCTCCCCGCCAGATACATGTCCTGCGATTTGAGAGCATCGAGCAGTATCACACCCACTGTTGGAAGGTTCAAAACGATCCCGGTCACAACCGCGCCAGAAACTATCTCGGGCAGAACCCATCCTGCGGTACTCGCGAACGGTATCACCGCCACTCGCAGCGGGTATTTCCAGTACAGTTCCTTGCCGGGAACGCCCCTTGCCTTTGCCGCAATCACGTAAGGCTTCTCGAGCTCGTCCAGCAAGTTCGCACGTAGAATCCTTATCAGGCCTGCCATGCTGCCCGTACCTATGACGATCACCGGTAACCAGATGTGCTTCAAGAGATCAACGAACTTTGCCCAGCTCCACGGAGCGTTCGCGTACTCCGGCGAGAACAATCCACCTAAGCTCACACCGAAAGTCACGTACACTGCCCAGAGGAGTATCAACGCGAGCAGAAAGTTCGGAGTCGCAAGGCCTATGTAACCGAGAACGGTGAATGTGTAATCGCCTATCGAGTACTGATGAATGCCTGAGTAGACACCGATGAGAAAACCAAAGACCCAGGCGAAAGCGGTTGCCAGCACCGAGATGAGCACCGTGTACCAAAGGCGCGGTCCAATGAGCTGACTGACCGGTTTTTCCCACATGAAGGAATAACCAAAGTCGCCCTTAAGAACTCCTTTGAACCATATGAAGAATCTCACCAGGAGAGGTTTGTCGAGGCCGTAGCGCGTTCTGAGAACCTGCAGAGCTGCTTCATCTATGGCCTCACCGCTTTGCTTGAGGTTCATCACGTACACTGTCAGATAATCTCCCGGTGGGAGTTCTATGATGATGAACGAGACGACCGCTATGAGAAAGAGGAGTGGTATTGCGAAGAAAAGCCTTCTTAACAGGTAAGTGAGCATGAAACTACCCCCGTTGTTTCTTTACTGACCGCAATTATTTTGACATGACCGTCACATTCGTGTCAATCGCAGTGTCGGGTGATATCCCTGGATTAAATAGAATGGTTCTCACTTTTCACACTTCTTTTTCAGCATTTCTCATTCTGGCTTTTTGTTCTACCTTCTTTCACATTCTTGCTCGCTCATCGACATGCGGTACGTTCAGTGATCGTGTTTTGAACGAAGTCTCAGTGAGAAAAACACAAGCAGGATACCGAGCGCGGGTTTGACAAAGTACCTCGCACACTCCGACCAACCAAGCCTGTAGCCCAGCGTCAGGAAGAAAGGAGTCTGAAAGAATGTGATCAGTAAGAATTGAAGCCCTGTGAAGATGAAGAAGCGATCAAGAAGTCTCTTCATCCCTTCCTTGGCCCTGTTTCTGTAATGGTTTTCAAAATACACAATCATCGCGATGATCAACACCGCGAAGACGATGATAAAAAACTTGTTGAGGACGTTCATCGTTTCGATCTTCATTCCTACCGAAGCAGCCGCGGTGTAGAAAAACTTGTACGCTTCGAAAAGCATCTGGAACGACAACAAAACGTTGATCAGCAGGAAAACGTAGGCCAGAGCATTTTTCAGACCTGTCCCTCCCGGAACGTGTCCTTCAAAACGTGGTACAATTCCTTAAATCTCGCGTAGACCTTATCATAAGCTCCTCTGTTTTCGGGCGTTGGTCGAGTCGTTTCCCTCAGCTTGAACCACTCTTTAGATACCTTTCTCACATCCAGTTTTGAATAACCTGAACACGCCAAGATCGCCGCACCGTAAGATGCCCCTTCATCCACCAGGGGCTTTTGTATCTCAACGCCGAGTGCATCGGCCAACATCTGGTTCCAAACCTTACTCTTCGAACCTCCTCCGGTAATACGTACGTTCTTGGGTTCCAGGCCCAGTTCCTTAAGAATCTCGAAGGAATCTCTTATTCCGAAAGTTACCCCCTCGAAGATCGCGCGCACCACATCCCACTTCGAATGGAAGGAAGACAGTCCGAAGATTACACCCCTCGCGTGCGGGTCCCTGTGAGGTGTTCTTTCACCGTTCAGATAGGGCAAGAAAATGATCCCGTTCGAACCGATCGGCGTTCTCGCCACACAGTCGTTTATGTCGTCGTATCCCTCTTCCAAAAATCTCTCCTTGAACCATTCCAGAGAGTACGTAGCTGTGAGCATCACGCCCATGTGGTATCTCATGTTTGGAACCGTGTGTGCGAAGAAGTGAACCCTGCCCATTGGATCGTACGAACCAACGTCCGTTGGTGCCACCACGGTCCCAGAGGTACCAAGGCTCACCATCACGTCTCCCGGTTCGATCACACCCACACCGAGCGCCGCACAGGCGTTGTCCGCACCCCCCGCGACGACGATCACGTCCTGAAGATCGAGCTCTTCTGCGAGCTCTCGTTTCACCTTTCCAACGATTCCGTTCGATGGCAGAATCTCGGGAAGAATCTCAGTTGATATCTTCAAAGTTCTGAGAAGTTCTTCGCTCCAGCGCATTCTGAAAACGTCGTACATTGTGGTTCCGGATGCATCCGAATGGTCCGTTGCTATGTTACCCGTGAGCATGTAGTTGATAAAGTCCTTTGGGAGCATGACCTTGTAAATCCTCTTGTACAGCTCAGGTTCATTCTTTCTCAGCCAGAGCAACTTCGGCAGTGTGAAACCAGGCAGGATCGGATTACCAACGATCTTCAGAACCTGCTCTTCTCCTCCAAGCAAATTCGTGGCCTCGTCACACTCAACGTAAGTCCTCTGGTCGCACCACAGTATCGCATCTCGAAGAACACGACCTTCCCCATCGACGACCACAAGACTGTGCATCTGCCCACTCGTGGCGAGTGCCCGTATCCTTCCGCCAATCTCACGCGAACGGTTTGAGAGTGCTTTCAACACTTTCAACGTTGCGGACCACCACTCGTTGGGATTTTGCTCTGCCCACGCCGGCTTTGGGGTCGAGAGCGAAAGTCTTTCACCGTGCACGGCGACAAGGCTTCCCCTCGCATCAACGAGGATCCCCTTCACCCCGGTCGTTCCAAGGTCTAAGCCCACGAACAGTTCCAAGAGTACCACCTCACCTCACGTTCTCAATGATGTTCTCGACGGCGAGGACCGCAGCACCCACCAAGTTCGAACTTATGGTTCCGAAGATCGAAGGTCTTATCTTCAGTTGCTTCGTCGCGTCCTTCAGTGCCCTCTGTTTGACCTCTTCCTGTACGATCCGATAGAAGTACTCTCCAAGGTCCTGAACCTCTCCACCCAGTATCACTATTTCCGGATTCAGGATGTTCACAATGTTCACGATACCGATCGCGATGTTCTGAGCTAACTTTTCTAAAACTTTTCTGCTGTCTTCTCTCTTTTTCAGCGCGGCGAACTTCTCTATCGCGTTCTTCCCCTCCAATTTGCCTTCGTAGTGTTCTATCGCCCAGTTGATCGACGCATAGAATTCCCAGCACCCTTTGTTTGAACAGTGACAAAGCCTGTTGGAGTGCATGTCCACCGTCATGTGCCCAGCTTCGCCCGCTGTGTACGTCGGGCCACGGTACAACTTCCCGTCGATGAGAACACCCGTGCCGACACCTTCCCTCACGACTATAAAGATTGCCTCCTTCACTTCCTTCATATCCTCTGAATGGTACTTCTCCGCAAGTACGGAGAGGTTAGCCTCGTTGTCTGCGAGTATCGGAACGCCCAGTTGCAGAAACTCATTTATCGAGACGTCGCGCCAACCAAGGTTCGGTGCCATCAGTATTCGGTTCTCCTCCATGTTCACCATACCTGGCACAGATAACGAAACACGGCTGATCTTATTGTCAAGCGAGTACTTCTCGAAGATTTCTCTCACTTTCATGAAGAACTTTTCGGGTGCCCTGGGCGTCTCGAAAGAGCCACCGAGTACCACAGTGCCATCGAAGTAGCCGAGGCCGTAAGTGGTGACGTTCACGCCGACATCGAACACGAGACTGAGGAACGCATTGTTCTTTATATCGAGCAGGATTCGACGTCTACCAGGGGAATTCTTCCCTTCCGAGCCTATTTCCTGCACGAAGCCCTCTTCGATCAGTTCTTTCGTGATCCGTGTGACACTGCTCGGTGTCAAGCCCGTGATTTCGGAGATCTCCGAACGCGACACGGGTCGATTCTCATGCACAATTTTCAAAATGTTTCTCTTGTTGAGTACCTTGATCCATGGAGAGTTGTATTTCAAAGCTCATACCTCCCGAAGTGAAAAAATCTCTTGCAAAAATTGTATCTTAAGTCTTGCGTGGTACGATCCTCCTCCCTCATGGCCGGCGAAAGGGTAAACTTCGATTCGTTTCGGACCGGCATAATAATTGTAAGCGGCAAACACTGTGGAAGGTGGACATATGTCGTCCATGAGTGCCACGGAAAACAAGGCCGGACACTTTGCTCTCACTGCAAAGTTCACTCCGTCGAAGTAAGACAGCGTCTTGAAAACTGTCTCGGTTTGTTCTGGATGAACCTTGCAGTAACTACTGATCTCAGCGTAAGGCATGCTGTCCACCAGTTTCACTGCCCGCTCGAAGTGACACAGGAAAGGCACATCACAGATCAGCCCTTTCACCCCTTGAGCGAGAGCCGCGGTGGCGAGCGCTATGCCGCCACCTTGGCTCGTCCCCGCCACGGCTATCCTCTTGGCATCGACGCCTGGAAGAAACGCGACAGACTGAACGGCCATCACGGCATCGGTGAAAACCCTTCTGTAGTAGTAAGTCCTCGGATCGAGTATGCCCCTCGTCATGAAGCCAGGATACTGTGGTCCATGAGAAGGTTCATAGTCCGGCGTGTCGCCTTTGAGCCAACTGCTTCCTTGGCCGCGCGTGTCCATGACGAGGTGCGCGAAGTTTGCACACACGTAGAGTAACCAGTCGTGCGGGAAACCTCTTCCACCGCCATAACCAACGAACTCAACCACACATGGAAGTTCATCCTTCAAATTCTTCGGAACGATGAACCATGCCTTGATCTTTTGACCCATGTATCCGCTGAACGTGACATCGTAAGTCTTCAGCAGTTTCAGTCCAGAATCCACTTCTTCAAAAACTGGTGGTTCGAAGCGCCCCAGGCTCTCACTTATTGTCTCCCGCCAGAAATCATCAAAGTCCGGTTCCTCTTTCCTCTCAGGTAGGTATTGTCTCAACTGCTCGAGTGGCAGATCGTACTGTGCCACTCAGAATACCTCCGTTTCACTGAAAAATTTCCTCAGACTTGGGACCTTTCTCTCCTCGCCCACCAACTCCACCTCATCCGAGAACCTGATATCGACAGATGAAGCGCCCACCATGAACCTGTACACACCAGGCTCGACAACGAGTTCCATCCTTCTGTTGTAATAGGAAAGGACATCGGTATGTATCTTGAACTGCACCGTCTTCTTCTGACCAGGCTCGAGATGCACTCTCGCAAAACCCTTCAGTTCCTTCAGGGGTCTTGTCACCGAACCGTGCTCTCGACCAACGTACAGTTGAACGACTTCTTCTCCCTCTCTTTCTCCCACGTTTTTCACGTCTACTTTCAGGACGATCTCGCCGGCTGTGGGAACTCGCTTGGATTCGATGTAAAAGTTCGAGTACTCGAATTTCGTGTAGGACAAACCGTGTCCAAACGGATAAAGTGGCTCGACCGGCTCATCTACGTAGTCTTTGTGCCAGTGTGATCTACCGCCAGAGGGTTTCACATAGTGGAACACGGGAATCTGACCAGCACTTCTTGGAAAACTGATCGGAAGCTTTCCAGAAGGGTTCACTCTGCCGAGCAACACGTCCACGATCGCTTGTCCACCGGCTTCCGCTGGCAACCACGCTTCCAGTATCGCACTCATTTTGTCCTCGACACTTTCCAGTGCGTACGGTCTACCGGTCAAAAGGACCAGCACGATGGGTTTGTGCGTCTTCGCAAGCTCCAGCAACAATCTTTCCTGTAGACCGGGAAGCCTCAAATTCGCGCTGTCCCTCGACTCACCCGATGTACAGTCCTTCGTCAAACCAGACCTGTCGCCCATTACAGCCACGATCACGTCACATTTCTCCGCCAGATTCACTGCTTCACGAATAGTGCTTTCGTCTCCTTCCAGCACACCGCAACCTTCGGCCCATTCAACATCGACACCTTCACTCTTCAACGCATCGTACACACTCATGACGCGCTGCAGTTCCTTGTTGACGATCTGATCCACTCTCTTCAGATTGAAACTCGGCGCGTTGATCGATCCCAGATTTGCGGTGTCGAGTAGCGCCTTTATGTGTGTGTAGTAAGAATAGTCACCGAACATGTTCCGTACACTCTTCGCGTTTGGCCCCACCAACGCGACCCTGAGGTTCTTCTTCAAAGGAAGTATTCCATCGTTTTTCAGAAGAACGATCGATTTTCTCGCCACTTCCAGTGCAAGATCGTCGTGCTTTGGTAACGAGGCACAATCTTCCACATAAGGGTGTTCAAACAATCCAAGCCGGAACTTCATCAGTAATACCCTGTAGACCGCTTCATCCAGAGCACTTTCAGAAACCTCACCCGTCTCAACGAGTCTTTTCAGTTCATAGTAGCAATCTATCCTGGGAAGTTCTATATCGATACCTGCCTGGAGGGCCAACTTCGCCGCTTGGCCTTTGTCTCTGGCAATTCTGTGGTAACTTCTCAAAACATCGATGGCGAAATAGTCAGAGACTACGATCCCTTTGAAACCCCACTCTTTCCTGAGCACATCACTCAAGAGTTCCTCCGAGCAAGCACACGGAACGCCGTCGATCTCACTGTAAGAGTTCATCACCGACATGACGTTGGCGCATTTAACAGCTGCTTCGAACGGAAACATGAAAACTTCACGCAGTTCCCTACAAGCGACGAGACTCGGTGCCCAGTTCTTGCCACCCTCAGAGGCACCATAGGCAACAAAGTGTTTCGTGGTCGCTATGACACCGTTCTCTTGAATCCCTTCAACGTAGGCGACGCCCAGACGTGCCACGAGGTAAGGTGATTCGCCAAAGCTCTCTTCGGTCCTTCCCCACCTTGGATCTCTAACCACGTCGAGCACTGGCGCAAGTCCCTGATGTGCGCCAACTTTCTTCATGTCGCTTCCAATGGCGTGTGCCACACGGCGGATCAGGTCAGGATCCCATGTACTCGCCATCGCTATGGGTTGCGGAAAGTTCGTTGCTCCCAAGCCCATGTACCCTGCGAGACATTCTTCGTGAATCATCGCTGGAACGCCAAGTCTGGTCCTTTCAACCAGGTATCTTTGAATTTGGTTCACAAACTTGACGACCTCTGCTGGCTCCAGGTTCGTTGCCCCACCGGGTCTCGTTATCTGTCCTATGCCGTGCCTCAACAGTTCGTTCGCCTTCTCTTCAGAGAAGCGTCCCTCTTGGTCAAGAAGTTCGTACCCCCAGACAGAACCCAGCTGCATCATCTTTTCTTCTAAGGTCATCTTCGACAGCAAATCTCTCGCTCTGATCTCTGCGGGTAAATCCGATCTCTTGTAGAGTTCCACCTTACCACCCTCCTTCAACGGTACAGGAAACACTTCACCCTTACCCCGTCGACCTCGTAGTGAATTGGAGATTCTCTCTTACAGATTTCCATCGCACTCGGGCACCTTCCGGCAAATTTGCAGCCCATTCTCAGGTATTCCTCGTGCTCCTGTTCTGCGAGTAACACCTTCGAAGTCCAACGTTTTGAAGGATCCGGTTCTGGGACGGAGTCTCTCAGCAGTCGCGTGTAAGGGTGCTTAGGCTCCTGCAAGACTTTCTCCGCAGGACCAAGCTCGACGATCTCACCGCGGAACATTATCGCCATTCGATCGCTCACGTAGTACGCTGTGGCAAGATCGTGCGTTATGTAGAGAATACTCAGACCGAACCTGTCGCGTAAGTCTTTGAACAGGTTCACTATGGACATTCTGAGGGAAGCATCGACCATGGAAACGGGTTCGTCTGCGATCAGCAAACTCGGATTCGTCAGGAGCGCCCGGGCAATGGAGATTCTCTGAAGCTGACCTCCGGAGAACTCGCTCGGATACTTCTCACGAAACTCCTCGTACGCCACGCCGACAGCCTCCAGCTTTTCCCTGACGATCTTCTCAGCCTCTCTTTCTTCCTTCGCGATCCCAAAGTTTTGAAGTGCTTCAAAAAAGTATCTGTCAACCTTTCTCAGTGGGTTGAACGTGGAAAAAGGGTTCTGAAAGATCGCCTGTATCTCCTTTCTCAAGCTGAATCTTTCGTTGGGTTTAATGTTGTCTATCCTTCGTCCCTTGTATTCAACGATTCCTCCTGTGGGATGCTCGAAACCTAACAGTATCTTTGCGATCGTCGTTTTGCCGCAACCACTCTCGCCCGCAAGCGTGAAGATCTCTGCCTCCTTTATCTCGAAAGACACATCGTTCACCGCAATTATCTTCGTTCTGGAAAAGATACCACCGATGGTGAACACCTTCCTCAGGTTCAGAACTCTCATCATTTCTGTCAACTGTCATCCCTCCGCGAGCCAGCATGCGACCTTGTGTGATTCGCCCACGTTAAAGATCACAGGTTCTTCCTTTTCACACTTGATCATCTTGAACGGGCAGCGTGGATGAAACGCACATCCCGTAGGCAGATTGAAGAGTGAAGGAGGGCTACCCGGAGGGCTCTCCCTCTTCGATCTGTCACCGAATCTCGGTAATGATTTGATGAGGTACTGCGTGTAAGGATGTCTCGGATTCTCGAACAGATCCTCAGTCCTTCCCTCCTCTATGATTTTTCCTGCATACATCACACTCAGCATGTCCGATATGTTCGCGTGCACCCCCATATCGTGCGTGACCAAAACGAGCGCGCTACCCTGCCGCGACTGTATGTCTTTCAAAAGCTGAATGACGCCACGTTGAGTTACCACGTCCAACGCTGTGGTGGGTTCGTCGGCGATGATGACCTTAGGTTTCAAGACTGTAGCGAGCGCGATGGTGACCCTCTGTCTCATACCGCCAGAAAGCTGGTGTGGATAGGCATCCAAGATCTTGAGAGGCAAGCCCAAATCCCTAATGTGTTCTCTGGCCATCTCGTACGCTTCGATCTTGCTTCTCCCCTTCAGATGACTCGAAATGAAGTCTCTGAACGTGTCTTTTATCTTGAGGACGGGATTGAGCACGCTCATGGAGCCTTGGGGAACGTAGGAAGCGAAGGACCATCTCAGTTTCTTTCTTTCCGACTCGTCGATCCCGTAAAGATCGATGGCCCCCGCGCCGTTCAAATAGTACACCTTCCCATCGACCATTCTCAACGGTGGCTCGACCGCCGCAAAGAGGACCTTGAGGAGTGTGGTCTTGCCACAACCACTCTCGCCAGCGATTCCGTGCACCGAGCCTTCCAAAACGTCCAGATCCACGCCATCCACAGCTCTGACGGTCCTCTGCTTCCCGAAGATGTCAAGAACGTAGTACGCCTTAATTTTCTTCACTTCGATCAGCTTTTTCATCCGCAACACCTCAGGCTCGACCTATCCTTTGAATTCTCATTCGCGGATCGAGGTATTCGCTGATGCTCACAGACATCAAATAGAGCGCGATGAACAAGAAGACACTCGTGGTCACAGGCGTGAGGATCCACCACCAGTAACCCAACAGAATCGATTGGTAGTTGATCGCCCAGTACAACATCGTTCCGATCATCGGTGTTTCAAGATTCAAAACACCCAGAATCGCCAAGACTATCTCCATCCCAATCGCCCAGGACATGTTTCCAATGAGTGTCGCGAATACCAGAGGAATCAGGAACGGCATATATTCCTTAAAAACTATGGCTAACGTCGAAGAACCCGAAAGGATGGCAGTGTAAGTGAAATCCCTCTCACGCAGACTCAACACCTGCGATCTTATCACTCTCGCGTCCCATGCCCAACCGAACACACCGAGCAACAGTCCGAGTCCGAGTAGGTTCATTCTACCTTTGACCATCACCGCAAACATGAGGATGATCAAAAGCAGAGGAATGATCAAGAAAGAATCACTGAGGAACATGAGAATTTTCTCAGTCTTTCCACCCTTATAACCCGCCGTCAAACCGATGATGATGGCTATGACGCGCGAGAACATGCTGGCAATCAAGGACATTGTTAAAGAGTTACGCACAGCGAAGGTGAGCAACCAGAAAAGATCCTGACCGGTGGAGGTCGTGCCGAGCACGTGTGGCCACTGAGGTGGAAGATCGCGTGGCACAACGTTCCACCTGTAGGGATCGTAAGGTGAAAAGAAGGACATCACAGACAAAGCCAGAAGAACCAGACACACCGTGAACGCGAACCTAAATCTACCGTCTCTTAGAAGATCTTTGAGTGTCCTCATCGTATTCACCTCATCTGTACCTGACCCTTGGATCGAAGATCGGATAGAGCAAATCTATCACGAGGATGCTCGTTGTGATCACGAAGATCGACATGGTCATTATGCCCATCAGTAGGTTGTAATCACCCGTGAAGATCGCATTGTAAAGCAACGTGCCCAAACCCGGGTAAGAGAAAACGATCTCCGTGATCAGTGCACCACTGAATATCTGGCCCAACGAAAGGGCCAAACCTGTGATTTGCGGGAGCATCGCGTTCCTCATGACATATCTACTCACGATTTTTGATTGGCTCAGGCCTCCGAGCCGTGCATAAGAGACGAAGTCTTCGTTCTTCACGCTTTGAACAACGAGCTTCATGGCCTGAAACCAGAGAAAGACACCTATCAGTATCAGCGACATCGCCGGTAGAAAAGCATGCTTGAGCAGTATGAGAATGCTTCTAAGATCGAAACTTATCCTGCCTCCTATGAGAAACCCCCCACCCAGAGGAAAGATTGGAATCAAGTACGCGAAGAGTAAGAGCAACGACAAAGCCAGAACATAGTAAGGCATGGGTCTTATTACCATGGAGATCACGTCGAGGATTTTCGCCCAGCTTTTCTGAGGAAAATAACCTCCCAGGGCTCCCAAGACGTTACCCAAAATCCAGGAGACCACTGTGGTGGTCAGCAAGAGCCCGAGTGTCCATGGCAAGGATTGTCTTATCAGCGAGATGACGGGAACTGGAAACTGAAAGTAAGACGGTCCAAAGTCACCCTTGAACAATCTTCTCCAAAAACCCCAGTACTGTTCCCAAAGTGTACCCTTCAACCCGTACAGTTCCTTGAGTGTTTCTATCATGTAATCCAACGTCTTTGGGTCCAGATAGGCTCCGGTCGAGGTGATCTGTCCGATCATCTGTTGGATGGGGTCTATGGGGAGCAATCTGGGAATGATGAAAACAATCGTGACTCCAACAACGATCACAAGAAAATACATGAGAATTCTTGGAAGGAGATACGTTTTGAAGAATCTCAAAGCTCCGACCTCCTTTGAAAATGCTGGGGCGCGGGCGCCCCAGCGTGAAGTTATTTCCTACCCGTCGGCTTCAAGAATGGGAGCATGTACTTGAAGTTTGGCCAGTGATGGTATGGCTGACAGTACATGTTCTCGGCACCGGGATAGTTCGTCCAGTAGTATTCGTCCCACGCCACGACACCTGGATAGTTGAATGTCGGTATGGTCGGCATTTCCTCGATCAACAACTTGAGACCTTCTAAGCCCACATTTATGATGCTTTCCGTGTCGTTCCAATCGGTGTCCTTGAGCTTAGCAATGACAGAGTCCATCTTTGGGTTGCTCCAACGTCCGTAGTTACCCCATGGTGCATTTTCTCCTATGGGCACAAGGTACTGAGAACTGAATGGGTCCAGCACTCTGAACAGGTCAGGGTGACCTCCCCACGGCTCTGCAGCAGGCCAGTCAGTGGTCACTTCGAACTCTCCACGTTGGCCCAACGTGGCCAGAGCATCACTGGTCATGACAGTGACATCGATTCCGAACTTCTTCCAAGCCTGCGAAGCAGCAAAGCCATTTCTGTAACTTGGATGCGCAGGGTTCGTGGTCGTCAAGATTGTGATGGTCCAGGGTTTGCCATCCGGCAACAGCCATTTTCCAGTCTTGGGATCTCTCTTGAAACCGTTCTTGATCAGCAGTTTCTCCGCCACGTCCGGCGCGTATTTGTACCAGCCGGGTCCGAAAATCTTCTTGATCTCCTCTGGATCTGTTGGAACCTTGTAACCCCTCTTTCTGGCATACTCGGCGAGCCTCTGTCCCGCGGTTGGATCGTACGGTTTGAACTTCTGTCCATCGCCGATGTCAAGTTCGAAGGACTTGAGCCATTCTTCGATACGTGTGAAGTACCAATCGTAGTAAGCGCTCGTCAGCGGTATGTGGATCGGACTCAGCGTCACTGCACCGTCGAACGCGTTCGCTGCATACTCGACGATGTCGATGGCCAGCGTCAAAGCCCATCTGACCTCACGATTGTTGAACGGTTCGATTGCGTTGTTGAAATGTAGTCCTGTCACGCACGGGTCTATGTTCACAGTCCACGGATAGTCCCGTCTCCAGGCCCTCGCTGTGTTGACTCTTTGCAGCACGGCTCTGAGCCCTTCCATGGTCAGGTCCGCCGCGTCAAGTTCGTGTCTGGCCATGGCAAGCACCTGCTGTTCTGCTGTACCGAACGTTTGGATCAAGACGTACTTCGGTGCGGGTTTACCATAGAGCATTCCGGTGGGTGTTCTCTGCCAGTCCTCTCTGAGCTCCCACAGAGTCCAGTATCCACCTGGATCGTACGCCTTGAGCACGTAGGGTCCTGTTCCAACTGGTGGGTTGAACTCGAACGTCATCGGATCCTCCACTTTCTCGAAAACATGTTTTGGAAGTATCCTCAATGCGCCCCACCTGTCGAGCAGGTACGTGTGGAACCTCGAATTTGGCTCGGTGAGTTTCAGCACGACGGTGTAGTCATCGATCTTCTTCACTTCTGCGACGGACTGCATCTGTGCGTTGTAGCTCATGCCCGGAACTTTCTTGACGAGTTCGATCGTGTACACCACGTCGTCCGCCGTGAACGGCACGCCATCGCTCCAGTAAACGCCTTTCCTCAACTTGATCGTGAGCTCGGTGAAATCAGCGTTGTAGATCGGTGGTTCTGCCGCCAAGGCGTTGATGATCTCACCGGTCGCGTACTCCACACACCACAGCGGTTCAAGCAGCAGGTTCTGAATGCCTCTGTCTTGCCAGCGCCATCCTGCCCAGAGGTTGAAGTTGCCTGGTGTTCCGACACGTCCCGTCAGCTGGTTCGCGATGAACGTCTCATGTCTTGGCACGTTGGCCGCAAGTTGCGCCAGGGTCAAGCAGGCTAAGAGCAGTGTTACTACCAGCAGTACTTTCCTCATGCGTACACCCCCTCGTTTTTGGTTTCTTCCTGCAAAAATTATAACGGAAATGTATTATCGCTTACAAAGTCCGTTACGGACCATTTTCGTGCATGAACACCCGCCATTTGCGATTTTTATCCCGAATCTTTCCTTTTCGTTCAATATCTCACTCTTTCTCACTTTGTCTCTCTCGCACACACGATGTTACAATCGGCTGGTAGAAACTCAAACTTGTTCACAGGGGGTGAAGTCGTGAGGAAGTTGTTCTTCGCGGTTGTCTTGGTGCTTGTAGCAACTTGCTCCGCATCGAATGGATTGGAGGGAGAATCCTTGAGGTCATTAGCCGAGAAACTCGGCATCTACATCGGTTATGCCTCTATCAACCATTTTTGGACTATTCCGGATTCCAACAGATATATGGAGATGGCGAGGAGGGAATTCAACATACTCACGCCCGAGAACCAGATGAAGTGGGATAGTATTCATCCGGAGCCTGACAGGTACAACTTCAGTTACGCAGAGCGTCATGTCGAGTTCGCTTTGGAAAACAACATGCTCGTTCATGGTCACACCCTGGTTTGGCACAACCAGCTCCCGTTCTGGTTGAACAGACAATGGACCAAAGAAGAACTCCTGAAAGTCCTTGAGGACCACATCAAAACAGTCGTTGGTCACTTCAGAGGAAGGGTGAAGATTTGGGACGTGGTGAACGAAGCGGTCAGCGACATGGGCAGTTACAGAGAGACCATTTGGTACAAGACTATAGGACCCGAGTACATCGAAAAGGCGTTCGTGTGGGCAAGACAAGCCGATCCGGAAGCGATCCTTATATACAACGACTACAACATAGAAACGATCAATCCCAAATCGAACTTCACCTACCAGCTAATCAAGGAACTGAAAGAAAAAGGTGTACCGATAGACGGCATCGGTTTTCAAATGCACATAGACATCAACGGAATAGACTATGACAGTTTCAGAAACAACTTGAAGAGGTTCGCTGATCTCGGTTTGAAGCTCTACATCACGGAAATGGATGTGAGAATACCCAAGAGCGCAACTCAAAAAGACTTGGACAGGCAGGCAGAAATCTACGCGAAGATCTTCGAAATCTGCTTGGAGAATCCTGCGGTCCAAGCCATACAGTTCTGGGGTTTCACGGACAAGTATTCTTGGGTACCGGGCTTTTTCGCAGGCTACGACCACGCTCTGATCTTTGATAAAGATTACAACCCCAAACCTGCGTATTTTGCGATAAAAAGGGTGCTCGAAGCCAAAGTGAGCAAAGGGCGCTGAAACTCTTCTCTTTTCATCATTCTGCCCCGCTTGCGGGGCTTTTTCTGTTACAATCTAACCTTGAGCTGGGGGTGAACTCGTGATCTTCGCGGTTTTCGAGTCACTCTGTCCAAACTGCGGTGGACGAATCGATGCCGAAAGACTCGAAAAGGGTCTGGTGTGTGAGCGGTGCCTTCCAGAGCCAAAGGAAGGTGATCTGTGCGAACTGCTGGAAAAAAGACAGTTCTATGAAAGTGTTTGTGAACTGATGGAAAAAGAGCGACGCTTTGCTGAATTCTTTCACCTCGGTGTCGGCAACCCTCCGTGGTCACTTCAAAGGCACTGGGCAAAACGAATATTCCAGGGTCAAAGTTTTGCCATCGTTGCGCCTACTGGAGTGGGCAAGACCACTTTCGGTGCGGCCATGGCCTGTTTCCTTGAGGGCAAAGCTTACATCCTCGTTCCAACCCGTGTACTTGTTAAGCAGGTCAAGCAACGCTGCGAATCTCTTTCAAGCAAAAGGGTAATCGCGTACACGGGTAGAGAGAGCGAGAAAGAGAGAATTCGGAAGGGCGATTTCGATGTTCTCATTACGACGAACATGTTTCTTTCGAGAAATTTCGATGCACTCGAAGATAAAAGATTCGATTTCATCTTCGTCGATGACACAGACTCTCTTTTGAAATCTGGCAAGAATGTGGACAAAGTGCTCAGGCTGCTCGGTTTCACCCAGCGGCAGATAGATCTGGCCGTTAGAAACCAGCTTCAGGAAGAGCCTAAACCAAAAGGTATCTTGGTGGTGTCTTCGGCAACGCTCAGACCAAAGACGAACCGCGCGGTACTTTTCAAAGAGCTTCTCGGCTTTGATGTTTCGCCCGTTCGCATTTCTCTCAGAAACGTTCTGGACACTTATCTGCATGTTGGGAACGAAGAAGAAGCGCTTGAACGATTGGTGGAATGGATCAGAAAGCTCGGAGATGGTGGTTTCATCTACATCAGTTCAAGGTTTGGTAAAGAGGGTGTCGACAAGATCGTGTCCTGGTTGAGGAAGCACAAGATCGAGGCGGTGAGTTACGAAGAGTTCGACCCGGGGGAGTTCAGAAAAAAGAAGTTCAAAGTCGCCGTGGGGATTTCCATGCCCAACAACGTTTTGGTCCGTGGGCTCGATTTACCGGACGTTGTACGATATGCCATCTTCTTGAATGTTCCACACGTGTCTTTTCCCATGAGATTCGAGAACGAGAACGTTCAGCGTGCTTTACTCGTGGCTCTGAGGAATCTCGTTCAAGACGAGAGGATAGAGAAATACCTGTCTTGGATAATTTCGAAGCGTAGAAGAACCATCGATCAGTCACAGGAAATTGCGAAATTTCTCAGCGAACAGTTGAGCAAAGAAGAGATCTTGGAGAAACTAAAAAGTTCCAACGATGTGCTGATTGAAGAGAATGATAGTGATTTGTTCATCAGCCTTGCGGATGCGGCAACGTACGTTCAAGCTTCAGGCAGAACTTCGCGCATGTTCGCTGGTGGTGTGAGTCGAGGAATTAGTCTTGTGATTTTTTGGAACGAAAAGTTGTTCAACAATCTCAAAAAAAGGCTGAGACTGTTCTTCGATGAGATCGATTTCGTACACGCAGAAGACGTTGACTGGCAGCAAGAGCTCGAGAGAGTCGACGAAGATCGCAACAAGATCGTGAAGCTTTTTTCCGCGAAGATGCCTACACAGATCTCGGTGAAGTCGAGCCTGGTGATCGTTGAATCTCCGAACAAGGCTCGAACTATCGCGCGTTTTTTCGGTACTCCGCAGATGAGGTTCGTCGACGATGTGTTAGTGTGGGAAACGACAACGGGGGATCGTTTGATCGCCATAACGGCCTCGCTCGGTCATGTGTTTGACCTGGTTGAGAACGAAGGTTTGTACGGTATCTTAGAACAAGGTGACCATTATGTGCCGATCTACGCATCGATCAAGGTCTGCGAGGAGTGTCGGGAACAGACGACGAACCAGACTTGTTCCAAGAAACATGCCAAGATCCAGGACAAACTGAAACTGATCAGCGCGTTCAGAAAGCTCGCAGTACAGTTCGATGAAATCTTGATCGCCACAGACCCTGACGCCGAAGGGGAAAAGATCGCTTACGACTTGACCTTGGCTTTGAGGCCCTTCAACGGCAACATCCGGCGTGCCGAATTTCACGAAGTCACCAAGAACGCATTCACACGTGCAATTGACGTTACGAGAACGGTCGACGAGAATCTGGTGAAAGCGCAAATAGCCCGACGGATACTGGACAGATGGGTTGGATTCGAACTTTCGAGCAGACTGTGGCGTGCTTTCAAGAGGTACGACCTCTCCGCCGGCAGGGTGCAAACACCTGTCTTGGGGTGGGTCATCGAACGGACCGAGCTTGTGAAGCAGAGAAAAGCGCTTGTGAAACTGCTCGTTCGAGACGAGATTCAAAACAGTGTGTGGCTCAGTTTCGAAATGGATAATCCGCTTGCTGCCAAGAAGCTCGTAAGCGAGCTGGTCGGAAAGAAGCTGAGCATTGTTGGGCAGTTCGAACAAGACCTCCAACCACCCAAACCTTACAACACCGCAACGATCTTGAGCGAGCTCGCAGGAAGAGTCTCTTCTTCGATGCTCATGGACATCCTTCAAGAACTGTTTGAACAAGGGCTCATCACTTACCACAGGACCGATAGTTTCACTGTCTCAGAGGCAGGGATCAAGCTTGCCGAACAGATCATTTCAGAAGATTTCTCACGAGAGCTCTTTCATCCGCGCCGCTATCCATCAGAGGGTGCTCACGAATGCATAAGGATAACGAAACGTTTGAAAACCGAAGAACTTCGACTCTGGATTGAACTTGGAAAGGTCAGTTTCTCTAATCCAAAACAGTCTTTGTTCGTGTACGATGCGATCTACAGGAAGTTTCTCGCTTCGCAGATGAAACCAACCAAAGTCTTGAAGAAGAGGCTCCGACTCGAGCTGGCCTCTAACACTTTCGAGTGGGAACTCGTTGACGGCATCATTGAGCACGGCTTCGATCTGATATTGCCATTCAAAGTGCAACATCTGGAAGGCAAACCGTTCGTAGCTTCAGTCGACATCAAGCTCGTACCCAAGATGGTTCCTTTCACGCAAGGAAGCCTCATAAAACAGATGCAGGAGAGGGGCCTTGGGAGGCCGTCTACGTACGCGAAGATCGTGCAGAATCTGCTCGAGAGAGGATACATAGTTCAAAGAGGAGAGTACTTGTTCGCCACTGCACTTGGACGTCGAGTTTTCTTGTGGCTGAACGAGCACTATCCCAACTTCGCCAGTGAGTCACTGACGCGGGAGCTCGAGGAAAAATCAGACCTCATAGAGCGTGGTGAGATGGATCATCAGGAACTCATCAGATCTCTCAGACTGAGTGAACTTTTCTCTTGAAACGGTGCTAAAATACTGTTCACACTGTCGTGGCACCGTGAGGTGGTAATGGATGCTGTACGTGCTCTCGGCAATTTTTCTGGGTTGGATCCTCGGCGCGAACAACACAGCGTCCATCTTTGGGCCTGGTATCGCATCGGGTGTTTTCAGCCATAGAAAAGTTGCGTTGATTGGCTCCGTTTTCGTCGTACTCGGTGCGCTGATCAATGGAAGCGAGGGGTTGAAAAATCTTTCCTCGCTCGGTTCAAACTACACGTATGATGGTGCGATAGTGCTTTTGTGTGCGGGATTAACCATGCTTGCACTGACAAGACTTGGTTTCCCGGCCTCGGCCACCCAGACTGTCTTTGGCGGTATGGTCGGAGCAGGACTGGTACGTGTAGGAGTCGCAAGTATGAACTGGCACATGGTTGCACGATTCCTGCTGTCTTGGGTCTTGACGCCCCTTTTTGCCGCTCTGACTGCCTTTTTCATCTATCACGTGCTCGCGTTCTTTTTCAGAAGAATTCACCGAACTCAGTTTCAAGACATATTCGTTTACATCGCTTCGTGGCTCGCAGGGCTGTACGATGCGTACGCGCTGGGTGCCAACAACGTTGCGAACGTCACGGGTCCGGTGCTGATTCATCTCTCTTCCTTAGAGCTGGCCGCATTGCTCGGTGGTTCTTCCATCGCCTTAGGCGTCATTTTCAGCAGTAGGAAGGTCATAGACACGGTTGGAAAACAAATCGTTGCACTCGATCATTTCTCATCGCTCGTTGCGATGCTCGCTCAGGCCACCACTCTCTTTACCTTCAGTTTTGTCGGGATACCCGTTGCGGCTTCACAGGCCATCGTTGGTGGAGTGATAGGAGCAGGTTATGCAAGAGGTGTCAAGCTCTCGAGTTGGAAAACCGTGCTGTCAATGATGAGTGCGTGGCTGTTGGCCCCCTTAGCTTCTGGTGTGCTCTCGGCATTCGTGTGTAGATTCTTCTGAATAGGCAATTGGTATAATGTTAACTGTGAATCTCAATCTTTCTGGAGGTGAGCGCATGAGGAAGTTGTTGATCGTTTTGCTCGTGGTTAGCTTGTTGAGCGTAGGTGTGGCCCAGAAATGGCCAGCCCAATTGAGGTTCGTTTCTGGACCTTCAGGAGGAACCTGGTTCGCGCTCGGTGGTACACTTGCGGGAATGTGGACAGAAAGCGTCATACCCATGACGAGTGGCACAGGTGGAGGAACTGCTAACATCGTCACCATCTCCAGAGGACAAGCGGACATAGGTTTGACCACGCTGTCCGTCTTCAACGCGGCCGTCAAGGGTATCGGTCCGTTCAAAGAGCCTGTGAAGGGTACGGTGTTGTTCGCCAACCTGTACAGACAGTACGCATACTTCATCATGAGAAAAGACTATGCAACCAAGAATGGTGTCAAGACGCTCGGCGATGTGATCAGAAAGAAGCTTCCTATCAGATTCGCAACCCTGACCCCCGGTACAGCCTCTGAATTTGTGATCAGAACGCTCTTCGAAAAAGGTTATGGCGTCACTTGGTCGGACATCAAGTCCTGGGGTGGCAGAGTCGAGTTCGCCTCCTACACGGACGGTGCCAACTTGCTTTGTGACAACAACCTGGACATGTTTGCATTCCAGGTAAGCAGAGTTGCGTCCGTCATCATGGACATCGAGAGCCGAATCGATGTCGTCATATTACCCGTCGATGAAGAGGCTATCCAAGCGCTCGCAAACTATCTTGGAACAACAAAGTTCTTCATAGAACCTGGCGTTTACAAGAGTGTGACCGAACCCGTTCCAACGGTGGGAGACTACACGTGCTTGGTGATAAGGGAGAACCTGCCGGAAGATCTGGTGTACAAACTTGCAGAGGCGCTTTGGAACAAGAAAGATCAGATCGCGAAGGCTTTCGTGGACATGGCTGAATTGAACCCAGAAGAAGCGATCAGCCAAGGTGTTCCCGCACATCCCGGTTCAGTGAATTTCTGGTCTCAGCTCAAATGAGATTTGAGGGGGCGAAAGCCCCCTCAGCCTTTCAATGAGGTGATAGAGATGCGGAAACTCAAAGGAGTAACATACTACTTCGCATTCTTATCACTCGTGGCGATGGGCGTGTTCCACATCTACACTGCTATATTTGGCACGTTTGAAGCTTATTTGCAGAGAAACGTACACTTGATCTTCGCGTTGCCGCTGGCTTTCGTCTTTTATCCCGCCACGAAGAACAGTCCAAAAGATAGAGTACCGTGGTACGACTGGATTTTTGCTGGTTTGTCTGTGTTGCCTGGTCTGTATGCCATCTTGAATTATGAAATGATCATCTACAGGATGGTCCAGGTTGAAGAGGTCACGACTGCTCAAATCGTCCTTGGAACACTTCTGGTCGTCATGGTACTGGAAGCGACCAGGAGGATCGTCGGACTCGCCCTGACGATACTTGCAGCAGCCTCTGTGTTTTACATGTACGTGGGACATCTCCTTCCAGGACAGCTAAAGGGAATGTACGTCACCTATGACAGAATCATAGAACATCTCTACCTGACCGGGGAAGGTATCTTCTCGACACCGCTCGGAGTGTCTGCCACCTTTGTGATGCTTTTTCTTATCCTTGGAGGCTTTCTTGAACACAGCGGTGTTGGCGAGTACTTCATGGACCTTTCCAAGGCACTCGCGGGGAAAACGACCGGTGGGCCAGCAAAGATCGCGGTTGTGAGCTCTGGGTTGTTCGGGAGCATATCTGGTTCAGCCGTTGCTAACGTTTACGCAACCGGCACTTTCACGATCCCGATGATGAAACAGCTGGGCTTTTCTCCGGTGTTCGCTGGTGCTGTAGAAGCCGTGGCGAGTAGTGGTGGACAGATCATGCCACCAATCATGGGTGCAGCAGCATTCATCATGGCTTCCTTCCTTGGGATTCCCTACAAGCAGGTCATGATCGCTGCCTTTGTACCTGCGTTTCTGTATTATTTCTATGTGTTCATGTCAGTTCACACGAGGGCTATAAAACGTGGTTTGAGGGGCCTTCCAGCCGAAATGATCCCGTCTATAAAACACGTTTTGAAGAAACTCTACGTGCTGGCACCAATAATCGTTCTGGTGGTCATGATCATGCGAGGTTACACTCCCATGAGATCTGCACTCATCGCGATAATCGTGAGCTGGTTTGTATCACTGCTTGACAAGAGGTATCGCATGGGTCCAAAAGGCGTACTCAATGCTATCTATGATGGTTCAAAGAATGTCTTCGTTGTGGCCATCGCCTGTGCGGCAGCAGGTATCGTCGTTGGTGCCGTAACCCTGACGGGCTTAGGCTTCAAGCTGGTTAGCTTCATATTCAGCCTGGCGCAGAACATACCCTTCTTGGCGCTGGTCATGGTCATGCTCATGTCTATAGTTTTAGGGATGGGTTTACCGACGACCGCGGCGTACATAGTTGCTTCCGCACTGGCTGTTCCTGCCCTCATAAGGCTCGGTTTCAAAGCGTTACCATCTCACATGTTCGTTTTCTATTACGCGGTTTTCTCGGCGATCACACCGCCCGTGGCGCTCGCAGCTTATGCGGCGAGTTCAATTTCCGGTGCGAAGCCCTCTGAAACGGGTTATCAGGCGTTTCGGCTTGGCCTGATCGCCATGATCATACCGTACGCGTTCATGTACGATACTGGGTTCTTGTTGCAGGCAAGCTGGATGAGAAATCTACTCTCACTCGCCGCCGGGTTAGTCTCGGCGATGGCGCTCAGCTACGCGATCGAAGGTTTCCTCAAGACGAAGCTCAATTTGGTATCAAGGATCCTGCTGGGTGCGATCGGTGTGTTAGTGCTCTTTCCCATACTCTGGCTCAAAATTCTGTGCATCGTCGCTTTTGCAATTGTTTTCGCACAGTTTTCTATGAGAGCGGAAAAGATTTGAGGGCGCTTCTCTGCGCCCTCTTCAATGAAGAAACCGCATCAGTTTCTCAAAAGCTATTCGCGTTGTTTCGCAGGCCGGCTTGTCCCAGTAATCTTGGTTGAAGAGCTCCACGCTGACCGGCCCGTCGTATCCAATCTTTTCCAGTGTCTCGAAGAAGTCTCTGAGCGGGAGTATGCCATCGCCCGGCATGATCCTGTCTGAATCTTTGACGTCTTCGACTTTTGGTAAATCGTTCACGTGTACGACAACGATCTTTCGAGCATCTATCTCCTCGAGTTCCTCAAGCCGTGAATCACCTGAGAAGAAGTGGCACGTGTCCACGATCAGGCCGACGTTGTCTTCATTCACCTGGCGAACAATCTCCCACGCTACGGTCAGTTTGTTCACAGAGCAGTTTGAAAAACCAAGAAATTCGAATCCAAGTCTCACGCCAAAACGACCAGCGATCTTCGACATCTCTTTCAACACATCCACAGACTCTTTCACGATTCTCACTTCATCGAGTTTTTCTCTCAAGAATCCTGGCACGACGACGATGGCTTCCACGCCGAGCTCCCTTGCGATTTCACATAGTTCCTCACATTCTTTGAGCTTCTCCTGTCTGTTTTCAGAGAAGGTGGCCTGCTCGATCGAATTGATCGTCAAAGGCTTCAATGCGTTCTGTTCGAGCAGTTGTTTTACAACCTCGACTCCACCAGTCTTGAGCGTGCTCAGCAGTTTGCTCTTCCAGATTTCGATCATCTCAAATCCCGCCAAACGTGCACAAACAATGTCTTCGGCCAAGGTCGCCTTAATAGTTGTGGCACCATTGAATGCGAGCTTCAAACCCGTTCACCCCAATTCGATAATAGCGCAAAGCGTTGAGACACCAACAAGTTGTGTGTTAAAATAACGACGGTCCAAAAGTAGGGCAAACCTGGAGGGAAATCCGTGAGAAAGTACAATCCTCTTGTGCTGTATCTAGCAGGCTATGGCGTTCTTAGTCTTGTCTATTTCTTTCTTAGCGGTTCAATCGGCGGTTCTCTTCTTTTGCCTTTGGTGTGCTGCTTGGCGCTTTTCTCGTTCAGAACTTTCGACAGAGAGCACCTAACCGATTTCAACCAGCTGCTCGTAAGATCGTTCGTTGCAATTGCCTTTTCCAACATCATTAACTACGTCATCCTTCGCTTGATCTACCTGTCGTTCTTCCAAGGCTTTGGAAGAGTTAGGCTCACGGCGCTTGCCGTGCACACGATCATCTGTGGACCAGCGGTGGCTCTGATTGGTTATTCTCTGTTCAGTGTATTGAGAAAGAAGATCAGGCCATACCGTTACGCCGTGATCGGCGGGGAAAAAGAGATAAAAGAATTGCTCAAAGAGATAGAACAGAAGAGCGACGAGTACAGATTCGTTCAGTTCATCGAAAACAAAGACCAGCTGAAAACACTCAGTGACGAGATCGATGGTATTGTTGTTTCAGACTACAACCTTTACGAATTCTTTCAACCGGAGCTCGCGAGGCTGAACCTCAACAACATCATCTTTCTTCCGCACATCGCCGAGACTGTGTTGAAGAGGATTCCTTTGACACTCGTAGAGAAATTCAAAGCTTATTATGAAACTTCTTTCAACGCCATCGTGGAGGATGCTTACAAGAGGATCTTGGATGTGGCCTTGGCCACTTTGGCGCTCGTTATCACCTCTCCCATCGTTCTGATCATTGCGATATTGATCCTTCTGGAAGATGGACGACCGATCTTATACAGGCAAAAACGTGTTGGGAAGGATGGCAAAGAGTTCGAGTTTGTGAAGCTGCGTTCGCTGAAACAGCGAGATTTTGACCCAGACAATCCAAACAGGAATATCGAGCAGAGGATGCTGAAAATAGGAAAGTTCATTCGGAAGTACAGACTCGATGAGTTACCACAGTTCTGGTTGGTGCTGAAGGGTGACATGAGCGTTGTTGGTCCAAGACCGGAGATGGTAGAGTATCATCTGCAGTACGTGAACAGGATTCCTTACTATCACTACAGACTCATGCTCAAACCTGGCTTGACCGGTTGGGCACAGATAAACTACCAGCACACAACGACGTTCGAAGAGTACAAAACGAAGTTGGAGTACGATCTGTATTATGTCAAGAACCACTCGATCTTGCTGGATCTGAGCGTGATACTCAAAACATTGGAAGCCGTCGTTTTCAAGAGAGGTGCACGTTGATGAAGTGTGTGATCTTGGCGGGTGGTAGTGGAGAGCGCTTTTGGCCGCTTTCAACACGAGAAACTCCAAAACAGTTTTTGAAACTCTTTTCTGACAAAACTTTGTTGAGAGAAACTTTCGAAAGGATCGCGGCAAGGCTCGATCCAAAAGACATCTACATCGTCACCAACAGGGCCTACGCCGAGCTTACTCACATGGATGTACCGGAGATTCCCAGGGAAAACGTCCTTCTCGAGCCATTGAAGAAAAACACCGCACCCGCGTGTACCTATGCCACATTGAAGTTCGATCCGAGTGAAACGATTTTCATCGTTCCTGCCGATCATTACATTTCAAACGTTGAAAAATTCTGGTGTTGCGTCCAGCTTGGTCAAAACACTTTGCAGGAGTATGAGGCGATCATCACGTTTGGTATAGTTCCTTCCCGAGCCGAAACGGCCTACGGGTACATCGAGGCAGGAGAACGAATCGATGAGAACATCTTCGAAGTGATCAAATTCCACGAAAAGCCCGATCATCAGACGGCTCTGTCCTACTTGGAGAAAGGAAATTACTTTTGGAACAGTGGTATGTTCATGTACAAGGCTGGCTACTTCACCGAGCAGATGAAAAAGCATGCTCCTCAGGTGATCGAACCATTTTTGAAGAAAAAAGACTTGGAACAGATCTATCAAGAAGTTCCGTCGATAAGCATAGACTATGCGCTCATGGAGAAGGCAGACAGGATCATCATGGTGAAAGCTGACTTCGTCTGGTCGGATGTTGGCAACTTCAATTCGCTTAAGGACCTTGGTGTGAAGAACTCGCAGCTCACTGTTGTGATGAACGGGGAAAACCTCTTCGTGAAAACAAGTAAACCAGCGATAGTGATAGGTGTCAGCGACGTGGTCATAGTTGAGAACGAGAACGGTATCCTGGTATGCAAGATGGACCAGATCGACAGATTGAGAGACGCTCTGAAGACCCTCGAACAGGAAGGAAATCGAAACAACTGAGATGTTAAGGGAAATTCACTGACAGCCTTGGAATGACCTTCACGTTGTGAAACTTCGGCCCTCGCCTTAGCCTTCGTGCGAGGACATGATACAACTGAGTCCGATCCCGCTTGTTCAGTACTCTCGAACCATCGTTCTCATGTTGCCGAGTCAAACCATGCGAATTATATAATATCTCCGTGCGTCGACAGGAAAGTATTGCCAGGGCGAGCCTTGTAGTACTGACAGTCACATTACTGAGCCGGATTCTCGGATTCGTGCGAGAAATTCTCATAGCCAAGTTTTACGGGGCACAGGCTGTGATCGACAGTTTTCTGGTTGCCAGCGTGCTCCCGTCAACAATTGCAGGGTTGATCGGTGGAGCCCTGACGATTGTTTTTATACCCGTTTTCATAGATGAACGTGAGAAAAAGGGAGAAGAGGCCGCCTGGGATGGAACGAGCTCGTTGATCACTATTTCCTTTTTCTATCTGTTGCTGATGCTTTGTCTCGGTTATGTCATCGCACCTTTTTTCATAAGAGCGATTGCACCGGGGTTCACGCAAGAACGACTCAGGCTGGCAATTTCCTTCAGTGCCGTGATGATGCCTTCGCTTGTTTTCTCTGGTTTGCTCGGCCTTTTCACAGGAATATTCAACTCTTACCGTTTGTTCACACTCCCCACGCTGGTGGGTTTGCTGTACAACGTTTGCTTGATGACGTTCCTCGTAGCAGCGAGGAATCATCCACTACTCAGCCTGGGAGTTGGGAGCACTTCAGCCATCGCTCTGCAAGTTGTGATTCTGTGTCTTGTTGCTCGGAAGATGTGGCCTTTGCTGAGAATGAAGTTTCTATTCTCCCATCCCATGCTCAAAAAGGTTTGGAGGCTCATGCTTCCGATTTTCGTCGGCACTGGTGTAGGGTATTTGAATCTAATCGTGGATAGAATCTTTGCTTCATTTTTGCCAGAAGGTACAATTGCCGCGTTGAACTTTGCGGTGCGCGTCAGGGAGATTCCACTTGGGTTGTTCGTTGTAGCGCTTTCACATGTGGTTTATCCCGTCACCTCTTCACAGGTCGCACAGGGAAAAATCGAAGAATTCAAGGATCTGTTCGCCCGATCGTTGGAAACACTTTGGCTCTTCGTCATACCTGCCAGCGTTGGTCTATTGATGCTTCCGGAGCAAACTGTTCGTGTCCTGTTTGAAAGGGGTGCCTTCACAGCTCAGGCCACAACCACAACAGGCCAGGCACTTTTCTTTTACAGTCTTGGTCTCTTCGCTGGAGGTTCGCTCGACCTCGTCGCGAAAGCGTTCTATTCTCTACAGGACACGAGAACTCCGGTGAAGGTCGGTGCCATTGGATTGATTGTGAACACTGTGCTGAACGCCCTCTTGGTTCGTCCGTTCGCCCACAAAGGTCTTGCCCTCGCCACTTCCCTGAGTTCCACGATCGTGTTCATGATACTGATCGAAATTCTGCGTCGAAGGATGAGAGGCATCGGTGGAAGAGCGCTCATGAAAAATCTCATGAAGATATCGCTTGCAACGATCATCATGGGTATCTTCGTGTCTTTGTTGCGACCCTTGGCACAGACTACGTTCGGTTACATCGTGGTTGTCTCATTGAGTGTCGCGATCTACACTGTCGCTGTCTTATTGCTCAAACCAACGAGTGCACGGATGATCCTGAACCGTCTGAAGAGCAAGTTGGGTGCCGACTAAAAAGTGTCGCGTAGCCAGAGTTGTGGTTCATCCGCGGCGAAGTCTCACTAAACGGCGGAAATTCGAAAAAAGCTCAACCGTGTGATTCGATCGTTCAGGCGAGATACTTCGGCGAGAGAAGTGGTTTCAACGGATGTTTCTCGGACGTGGATCTTCGACAAATTTCGCAAGGTAGATCAGATTGAACACTCCGATCACACCTGTCAACAAAAAGGCGAGGGTATGTCCAAGAAGATCGATCATCTTTCCACAGATGAGCGGTGCAACAAAAGAGAACGGTGCTATCAGAAAATACAGCGAACCCATGTAGAGTTCTTTGCGCTTGCTCGACGTCATGTCCAATGTGATTGCCATGCTTCCAACGTTGCCCGTTGTGTTCACCACCCCCATGAGTGCGTATACAACGTAGGCCTGCTCCACACGCGTAGAAAACACGGCAAGGAGAGTCGCTGAAACGTAACAAACCTTACTCACGATCAGGTTCAGCTTGTGCCCCATCTTGTCACCAATTGGTCCGAACAGGAAGGATGAAGCACCCTGAAAAGCCAAGACAATAGCAGTGAAGATCGCGGCTGAGTCGTCAGGAAGTGAGAACTTCTTGAGAAGGTAAACCGTTACGAAACCACCCGAACTGAACATGAAGCTACTGATGATCCTCTCTATCAAGAAGTTCCTGAAGTTCTTGTCTGCGAAAACGTGTCTCATCTTTTTTATGTAACTGAGGACCGGTTCATCGTCGTAAATCCGCTCGTCTGGCACCTCTCTGGTGAGCGACAAGAAGAGTAAGGACAACATGAAGAAAACAAAGCCTGTGAAGAACACGTAAGCAAAGTTCTTGGGAAATGGGTGGCTCGCGAGCAAATTCCTCGCGATGAACGATCCACCTATACCCATGATCGCACCCAGACCACTTCCCACGGCGAAGTACGTTCCCCTCCTGCGTGAATCTATGACTTTTTCTATCATGCTCATCCATGGTGGACCCAGAAAACCCATGGCAAAGATGGCGATACCCATAGTTGCGATTGAAAGATAGAGCGAAAGCTTGGGAGAAAAACCAACCAAGTACAATGCGATGAGTCCAATGAGAAAATACGGAATTCTCTCCAACATCGTCACCTTGAGCACGAGGTCCAGCTTTTTGGCCGAACGTTCTGCGTATTTGGCACCCCAGATCGCAGGTATGCCCCAACCAAGGTTCGTTATCGCCGAGATCAAACCAAGTTCGATGTTGGACGCACCAAGGTTCTTAGCGAAGACTGGGAAAATCGTGAAGACGGAGCCAAAGGTCATACCGACGCTGAAAAAAGCGTTGTCAATCGAATTGACAACGAAGTTCCAGCGATAATCTTTCTCTGTGAGCCTTTTCACATCCGTACGCCAAAGCTTCAGAAAGTTCATCAAAGACAACGCAACCTCCCAACAGATCGTACTACAGATCAGTACTCTGTGTTAAACCCTTTGTGTTCGATCTGGTCGTGGAACCAGCTTGCGATATCGGACGGAACGAGCTCACCAAAACCTTTTAACTTCTGCACCAGATAGTCTATCGCGTCTCGTTTTGGCAAAATCAAACCGATCTTGATTCCAGAATGACACATGAGACCTTCGGATTGGATCGCACTGTCCGAACCAGAAAGGGTTCACGCAATCACTCGAGGATATTGCACCTCATGGGTATAAAAGTTTTTGAACAAATCGGTTAGTAACCTGCCGGTACAAAACGGATGCTTTTACACGACTCAACTGAGTGGTCGGGCAGAAAAGGTGAAACAGCGATCAAAGTTTTCTTGGCATGCCTCGGATCGAGCGACCAAAGGTTGTTCATTCACGCTTTAATTCGCCACAGCAACGAATTCCTCATCAAGTCTTTTTCCACGTGACCTTCGTCCAGGAGGTAACTGAGATAGGCGTGAACCGTTGATCTGTACAGAACAAACTGCACAAAGTTCTTGACTTCGATGTCGAATCTACCCAGCAGCATTCGAAAAAGTTCGTCGAACGTGTGTGGTGTTCTCAAAAGATTCAGAATCTCGTTCGAGACGTTTTGAACAACCTTTCTGTTGAGGTTCAACAACTCAGTTATGTCACCGGTGAGATCACCATGGGATGGTAGGAAGAAATCGTAGTTCGATTTTTCGAGTAGCTCGAGTGTTTGCAGAAAATTCTTCACGTCGTACACAACGAACATCTTATATTTCTCGATAGCTCCTTTCGAAAACAAGGCATCCGCACAGAAGAGAACTTTGTCCACGGCAACACCGATCTGGTTGGGTGAATGGCCGGCGAGTGGAACAATGTTTAGAGTTACGTCTTGAAGTGTGATCGTGCCGGGCTCAAGCGTTTCGTCCACTCGACACGGTTTCGCCATGAGGAACTTGGTTTGGAGTTCCTTCGGCGGAGCAGCACCGAACAGGTAAAACGGTTCCAGGATCGGACTTTCTATGATATGTCTTTCTATTTCTGGAGCCATTATGTGAACCGAAAACTTGTCCTTCAAAAATGCGTTGCCACCACAGTGATCGGCGTGGGAATGCGTGTTGATGAGAAACTTCGCTGGTTTTTCCAGGAGTCGACAGAGTTTTCTCGCGAAGTTTTCATCTATCCCGCTGTCCACGAGCACAGCTGAGTCCTTTGTGTAGACGATACAAATATTCACGGGGTTGGGAACATAGCAGACTTGGCCTACGATCTTTCTGATCTCCATGCTCCACCTCACGAAGCGAGATAGTGTAGATTTCTCGCCACATTCGATGATACACCCATCTAAAAGATATCTGCCTTTACTTTCGAATGGTAAACTCAAAATGAAGACACCTCGGGGGGAGGAATGAAGGTTGCGAAAAATCTTGTGCCTGTCTTTATTATCTGTCGTATTTTCGGTGCTCGTCTCCAATCCGCTGGTGTTTTTGAACGATCCACGGACTGCCTTCTGTTTCGACTTTCAAGTTGATCGCTTCAGGTTCTCTCTTTTCTTGCCATTGGTACGATCCATCGCACCAATCGATTGGTTTTTGCCAAAAGAGAACGCAGTAATTCTGAAAGGACTGATCAAAGTCGAATCTGATTTCTTCGTGCATGCGCTCTCAGAAAAAGGCGCGATGGGTTTGACCCAGCTGATGCCATCCACGGCTAAAGAACTCGGTGTGCTGAACCCGTTCAACGTCTTCCAGTCTGTGGATGGTGCCAACCGTTATTTGAAAGATCTTCAGAAGCGGTTTAACAGCGTCAATCTTGCCATCGCTGCGTACTACGAGGGGCCAACAAGAGTCGCAAGACAAGGTCCGGGCGTTGAGGGATTGAAGTACGCTCAAAAGGTTTTGAACAGTGCAAGGGATTTCGAAAACAGAACGGCTTTTTTCAAAGATGCGGTGTACTTTGAACCTTATTTTGAGCTCGGAAAACACTTTTCGGGTGGTGTGAACTTCTATCTTTCTTTGCTCGGGGTAGCGTATCTGACTGGTGGTTTGAACGTTTCTGACAGGGTCTCTCAACATGTGTTTGTGTATCCGAACATCACCGATTCGGTCTCTTTGATTTTTGGCGAGAGGGATCTCAACCTGGTCGGAGGTTTTTTCTTCCGAAAGATGCCCGATTTCGGCATACAACTTCTTGTAGGGAAGAACGAACTCGATGTGAGCGCGCTGGCTCGTGTGTGGAGGTTCTACATAACGGCGGGCTTTTCACAGCAAAGATTGCATGTTGGCTTCATCTTCAAATGATTGGAAAAAATGAAAGGCCCCCTCGCGGGGGCCCAGATTCAGAGCAAGTTGAAGAATTCGTTCGTGACCGTCTCGACTATCGCGGCTCTGTCTTTGACGAAGGTCGAAGGAAGTGCTCCAAGACTTATCAGCATGTCCATGGCCTCGGATACCTGTTCGCTCGTCAAGTCTTCCTTAGGGTTGGGTATAGTGATCCTGCGTCTCTTACCGTCCTCTTCGTTCACAAAATCGAGGAACAATCTCTTCATGCTTCACACCTCCTCATATTACCTGTGTCGTGGTGACGAGGTACGCTTCTTGAACGGTGTAGTCGCTCAGAGAGTCGATCAGGTTGGCAATCTGTTCAGCCTGAACAGTGGTGACGGAATCTTCCACGGCAAAGGTGCCACGTCTGAGGACCGGCCTACCGCTTTCGTCGACTTCACCCGTGTTGTAAACGATCCTGATCTGTTTCATGCTCAACACCTCCCTTCGATTTTGGGAGCGCTCCCATACAGATATATACGGAAGTATACTTTAACGGTCGGGAACGGCTGTATGGTAAGACTGTTTCGAACGCGGGAGAGTGTGTTTCTCAAGAGGACGAAACGCTTGTTCTTTGTCCCTCTTTGAAGAGTGAAGTAGGGTAAATGCTCAGCGATTGGTGATTAGCTTCAAGGCTGATGTTTTGTTCGATCTGTGCGCTGATCAAGAATTCGACGATTAAACCAACACGTAGGGTACCTGAGGCTTGAGATCGTGGGGCATAGATGTATCCGTTGTGAAAGTTCCGCTGCGTCAGCTTTGAAAGCCTGCGATGCTAAGACAAATCACCAATCTTCCTCTGCCTGCGTGAGAGTTCGATTCTATGTGTTCGCTGTGCTACAATACAGTAAAGAGGTTTTGAAGCATTAGTTGGGGGGACCGCATGTGAGGGATTATCTTGAGACGGCCATAAGGAATCTTCGGTACCTGAGAGAACAGAACGCATCGAGTGAGCAGGATCTCAAAAGACTGGTTGTCGAACCCGTGCTGTTGTGGATCGGGATAGACGTGTACGACCCAGCAGTTTTGAGAGAGGAATTCAAGATTCCGCAAGTGAAGGCACTCACACGTGCAGACTACGTGATCATGAAGGATGGCAAGCCGATCTTCGCGATCGAAGCGAAAGGCACGGAGGAAAATATCGAAGATGGTCTGAAACAGTTGATAGATTACTGCAACTACGGCAACGTGAGATTCGGTGTTATCACCAACGGGAAAGACTGGTGGCTTGTGGATGAACAATGGAAGCAGAACCCTCAGCGCGTGTTCTTCAAGCTCTCGCTCGATTCCGAAAGAGTGTCCCTGTTGAAATTGTTGTCACCACAGAATTTTCATCTGCTCGAGGAGTTCGCTCAAAACGTGGAAAAAATCTTGCAACTGGATCTGACACCAACGCTCAAGGAGAAGTTCTTGGACACAACAGCCAAAGAGTACATTGAAAAGATCGGCACGAAGGAACCGTCCCCACCATCCATCACTGAGGGATGGATCGATCTTGATCGACTGCTTCAACTGATGAAAGAGAAGAACATCAGAAAGTTCATAAAATGTCCCGAGAAGGTCATGATAAACTCCAAAGTAATGAGTGTGGAGTCTTGGACACAAGTGTACCGTGAGTTCGTGATCGCTTATGCTGAGAAGATAAAAGAGCCAATCAAGTTTCCAAGAACGCAAAATTTGATATGTTTCGATCATCCCCCATCTGGCGTGTATCCTTTAGATTACAGTAGACTCCAAGTTAAGGGAAAGACGCTTTTTTTATTGACTCGTCTTGACACATACACCAAGCTTAGGGCCATCAAATACCTTCAACAAGTACTGCAATTACCTCGAGACAGCGTTCTTTTTCCAAAGGAATGGTTCGAAGAACTCGTTTCAAGCAACTGACAGAACTTGTTGAGAATTTTTGGATGGTCCAAACGTTTCGAAGGGTACAGAGGGGGTCTGGAGCTATCACTTTATCGCCCCCACGGTTATTCCTTCTAAGAAGTATCTCTGGAAAGCGAAGAAGACTATCAGCATCGGTATCGCAGCATAGGTCGAACTGGCCATGTGTAGAGCGAACTCTAAGGGAACCTCTTCTCTTATCATGACAAGACCAGCTTGAAGCGTCTTCATCGCCGTTGTGTTGGTCACGATCAGTGGCCAGAGAAAAGCGTTCCACTCGTTGACAAATGTGAAGATTCCAAGAACCGCTATCGCCGGTTTTGAAATCGGAAAGATGATTTTCCAGAACGTCTGAAATTCCGAAGCACCATCTATCCTTCCGGCTTCAATGATCTCATCCGGCAACGTTACCATGAACTGTCTCATCAGAAAGACACCGAACGGCGCCGCCACACTGGGTAGAATCAAACCCCAGTAGGTGTTTATCATCCTAAGGCTTGAGACTATCACATAGAGTGGTATGAGAGTGACCTGGCTTGGTATCATCATCGAGCCTATGTAGAGCCAAAAGAAGATTTTCGCACCAGGGAACTTTTTCTTTGCCAGAGCATAGCCAGCCATCGCACAGAGAACAATCCTGGCCACCGTCACAGAGCCAGCCACAACAAAGCTGTTGATGGTCCATCTCAAAATGTAGGGTCTGTGGAACAAATATTTGAAGTTCGTCAGAGTAACGCTTTTCGGGAGGATCTCCGGAGGAAACTTCAAAACCAGTGTTGGCGGCTTCAACGCCGTAACGACCATCCAGTAAAGTGGTATGAAAGCCATCAAACCGAGCAACGATAGTATTATGAGAGAAACCACGTTTTTGATCAAACGTTTTCGATTAAGTTTTCTCATGCGATCACCTCAATACTGAACGTTTGAGCCAAGCCATTTGAATTGGAGTATTCCCAGCCCAACAAGTATCACGAACATGACCATCGACATCGCCGACGCCAAACCAAGGTTGTAATCTCTGAACGCGGTTGTGTAGACCAGATACGCCACCGTGATTGTGGAGAACTCTGGACCGCCCTGCGTCATCACGTAGATGTTTGAAAAAGTTTGGAAGTTCGCAATCGTGCCCATCACAAGTGCGTAGAGAATCGTTGGCTTGAGCAGTGGAACTGTGATTTTCGTGAAGATCTTCCACGAACTCGCCCCCTCCAACTTCGCAGACTCAAAATAGTATTCCGGTATCGACGCCATCGCTGCAGAGAGTAAAACGATCGTAGAACCTCCACCCATGATGACCTGCATGGCGATGAGAGAAGGCATCGCAGTCAACTTGTTCCCAAGCCATATGACTGGATTGAGTCCAAGCAGTTTCATGAAGTAATTGAGCAAGCCAAAAGTCGGGTTGAAGATCCACAACCATATCAGGGAGATTATCACCGACGAAGTGCTATTCTCCAAGGATTGATCCACCAAGTTATCGTGATCTTTGCCGAGAACAAAGCTGTCCCGACGAGAAGCAACAACGCCAGCAAGACCTTCCAACCTACTTTCATGAAAACCTCCCCTTTCTATTGTTTGGCAGAAGTCGATTTTGGCTTCTGCCGTGGTCTTCTCTCAGATCAAAAACGCTGACTGGTACAAAGAATTACGACCAAGGTCTTCGCGAATATCCGTACGAGAACATCCGAGATGATTAAAGACTTTTCCAAAGTCAGGACCAAATGTGCTCCAAAGCCCTGCAGATCAGTTTCAGTAGGATTATTATACTGCGTGGGACGCTTACATGGACGGCAAAGAATTCACTCTTTTGATTCACTGCGTTACTCCATTACAGAGTTGGCCAAACCAGTTCCAAGTGGTGAGCTCAATTGTTCAAAGAAACGCACCTCGAATAAGTTTCTTGATGATCGGTTGCATCAGCGTGGCTCAGTCTCTTCTTCTTCGATCTTGACATTGCTCTGCATCAGTGCTTCTTTCACTCTGTTCTCGTAGTCGTCTTTATCCAAGCTTCCGCCAGTCGCCTTCACATCGATTTGAAGGTTGATGCTACTGAATCTACTTTGCAAATAGTTGATCGTTCTAACGACCTCTGAGACCTTTCCGAAAGGAACGTTCAGCTTCAGGTGGACGCTCTTATAAGCACGTTCTGGCTTTTTCTCTTGCTTCAGTTCGGCGACATCCTCCGAAATCCTCTGATCCGTTTCTTTCTGGACCGTGGGTTTGTACGCGTCTTCTTTCGAACTGGAGATTTTCGAACACAACTCGCTCGAAACTACGATCTCTCCATCGTCAAGTCGAACTTGAACTTCCTCTTTGAAATGATCACACATCGGCCCGTTTTCTCCAAGTCTTCCGAGTCCGAACAGACCTATCTTTACACCCTCTGCCAAACCTTGCGCAAGGACTTCTTTCGAAACTACCCTGATTTCTCCAGGTGTTCTCAACAAAGTTTCGTACAGTTTCTTCGTCTCGACGTAGTCCTGGTTCGACAGGTATTTCTGCTTGATCAAGAGTGGCTCTATCTTTTGAAGTATATGTCCCTCACTTCTCAACCGTTCGCATACCTCGGATACCAACGAGCTGGCACCGAAAGCTGGAATCTCGAGATCGATTTCTTGGAAATCATCCACGTCAGGAACGAAGAGCCTACGGTAGTACTTCCTTAACTCCTCGTAGAGTCTTGATTTGAGCGACTTTATTTTTTCTTCCAACTGCTTTTTTTGATTCTCCGTTAAACTGGTCACTTCTTCCCGTACTTGCTCTGTGGCTATCAAACTCCTCAAGAACTTTTCGAACTCTATTCTTTGATTTTCGTCTGGACAGAGGAAGAACAGCACGTTGCGGTTCACGCGAGGTTTATCGCCACAATTCTCCAGGAACTCCATTCGAGACTCGGGTTCCTTCAACACAACGAGCTTCAAACGCTCGTCGTCGGGAACATCCCTGTGATTCGCTGGCCAAACGTAAACTTCGAGCGTTCTATCATCTTTCCTTGCGAATTCTTGAATGATCTGTCTTTCCCTCTCCACGACTTTCTCATCGTCTATGTTCTGTTCCCTGCTGATCAACATATTGTTCAAGTTCGGCTGATTGGTGAAGAACCACCCTTCCTCGGACAAATAGAAGAGTTTCTCCCTCAATTTTGACAGAACTGTGTCCACGATCGAACTTGGCACCGTGGGGTAGACCACGCTGTTCTTGATTTCGTGTGCCGTCACTCCTTTCTCTCCCTTGCCAGAAAATGAATACATGAAGATCGTGGTGCTCACGACACTCCCGAGCTTGTAGGATTTGTAAGAAACCTGAATTTCCTTGTCCACCACCGCTGCACCGGAGTTCGGCGAAGTTATGTCTTGAAAAATGACGCTTTCCCATTCGGGTCCAAGGTGTTTCGTCAGTTCTCTCTTTATCTGCGGATCATTCAGATTGAAATCCCCAAGTCTTATGAACGGGATTTCTTTATCTATCAAATCGCGAACGACCAAGGCGAGCAACCTCAGAACTCCCCTCGTCCTTTGGAACGTGGGAAAAGAACCCCACCTCTTGTACAAGACTTCGATCACATCAGGTTTGAATGGATAGCTCTTCAAGAAATGCTCCCTGTACAACGATGCTTCCTCGCTCTTCAAGAGTTTCTCCTCCACAGCGTATCGCACGAAATCGTCCACGATCTGCTTCGCCTTCTCCTCGTCGACCCTTTCAAAGAGTCTCTTCCTCACGATGTACTCTATCTCGTCATCTAAAACTGGTGTGTAGATTCTCTCGGTCCTTCCCACCAGTTTTTGCAACTGTAGAGACAGATTCGCCGCGTTTTCGTCGTAGTGTTCTGGCGTACTCGACGGCAAGGTCAAAACCACAAGAGCTTTTCCCACAGAAGAAACAGCACCCGTTAACTCCTGCAGGAAAGCCAGCGTTTGGGACGCCAAATTCGAATCACCGACTTTTATCGCCGCGGCTTTCGTCGCGTACTCCAAGATTTCGTCAATCAACACGAGAACCGGTGAACCTTTCGAGAACAGCTCGATCAACTTCTCCTTCCCTGGGGCGGAGTCCCCCTTGGTCTTGTCTTCGCAACCTGTGAGTTGTCTCTCCATTTCCTCCCAGAGCCGCACTTCCTTCGCATCGAAGGCTGTCCCGTCAAGTACGACGACATTCACTCCCCACTCTTTAGCCTTGTGGTAGAGAGCGATCAGGGCATGAGTTTTGCCACCGCCGAACGGCGTTTGCAACTGAATCACGGGATCTCCAGTGCCCCTCATCAAACGATTCTCAGCCACCTCGACGAGGTTTCTCAGGCCCTTCGTTTCGTAAGTTTTCCTGAAGAACAGGTCTTTATCTCTGTATTCACTGGGTCCCTTGTTGTTCTTCACCTGCCACAGATCGGCGGCGAAAACGTCCATGGTGAGTCTTCCTTCTATTATGTCGCTGTGGGGTATCGCCACCTGCGTGAAGGCGATCATCCGAACAACCCCCTCCTAAAGCTTTTCAGTTCCTCTAAATGTTTGTCTTTACCGCTCAAAAATCCGTCCAGCAACTTTTTCTCTTTGCTTTCGATCGATAGAGTTTCCGAAATCGCTTGAGCCACTCTGTAGAACGCGTCTCTCAAACCGTATCCAGTTTCGAAGAGCACGTTCTTCATCTCCTCTTTTTCCCCGTTCTTCCAAAGCAGAAGCACTCTGTGCAGGACGTCTATCATTTCAGTTTTGTTCTCCAAATCTTTCAGATTCCTCTCGTGGGGTCCAAGGACCCTCACGAACTCTTTTTCTTTCTTTATGAAACCCTTGTTCCACTCTCTTTCTATGTCGATCCCAGTTGATTGCGCAAGTTTTCTCGCTTCGTCGAACTCGACCTTCGACTCTCCGTAGGTCCACCTCCACAGCACGTAGAACCTCGTCAGCGGAGAAAGCTCTGCTGAAATGCCGTCGTGTAGAATCTTCTTCACGGTGTAATCAGTGACGATCTCCCTAACATGATCGATCAGCTTCGCCGCCGTCATGACGTTCCCCTCGTAATCCATGACCTTCTCGTACTTTCCAAACACCTCTATCGCTGACCCTATCCCAGCAACGAAGTAGTCCGCACCACTGATGCCTTCTTCCCACAGCCTATCAAGTCTCTGTCGCACGCGTTCTTTTATCTCTTCTTTAACGTCTTTGAGCCAACCGATGGACTTCCTCTCCATCTTTCTGCACACGAAGTAGATGGAAGAGGACAAAGCCGCGGATTCTTTCGCCCTAAGTCTCGACTCCATCTCCGTGTCGATGGGCCACGAGGCGGTGACCACGAGTCCGGATTCCAGAAGCGATGTGATGAGTGTTTCCCATCCGGAGGTAGATTTATGCGTGTAGACGATCGTCGCGATGCCGTTCGGTTTCAAAACCCTGTATATCTCTTTGAGAGCCTTTTTGAGCATCTCCTCGAAGTACCTTTTACCAGCTTCCCGTCCCCCTTCTCTGTGGGAATAAGCAACGATCTCTTTGGATTTTGGCGTCAACGGCGTTACGAACAAGTCGGGGTATAGATCTCCAACACTTCTTTTCAACCACACGTAGAAGAAGTCCGAAAGGTAAGAGTAACCCACATTGTCGTAGTACGGCGGATCAGTGAAAACAGCATCGAAGTAGTTGTCTGGGTAGGGAAGTTCTGTGGCGGAGCCTTGAATAACTTTGGGGATCAAGAGTTTTTTCATTCTTTTCCCTCCAAAAGTTCAACATATATTTTTTCAAAGGACGATTTCAGGGACGGGAGTTCTTCTTTTATGATTTTCCAGATTATTTCATGATCCACACCATGGTAGAAATGTATGATCTTATCTCTTGTCTTTGCCAGAGAGTTCCATGGAATTTCCTCAAATCTATCTCTCACTTCCTTGGGAAGTTGTTTTACAGCTTCGCCTATAATCTCAAGCTTTCTAACTACTGCGCTCGATGTCTTGTCATCCTGTATGAAATCTTCATAAGACATTCCTTGCGTAAATTCCTCGATCCTTGCCATGGCTTCAAGTATGTCCTTTATGTAAAGGGAAGATTTCCGTTTCATACCCTCTCAACCTCCTTTAATATATCACTCTTAATTTCCTCTCTAAGAAGCTTTTCCCTCACAAGGTCAACCTCGCAACCAAGAAGCTTTTCAAGTTCATCCCACAACTCGAAGAATTTGAGCCCAATTGGTCTCTCAATTTCAATAAGAATATCTACATCGCTTGTTTCTTTTTGCTCACCCCTTGCGTAAGAACCAAATACTCCGAGTATAACTACACCGTATTTTTCCCTTATCTCCTCTTTGTGCTCACTGAGAACCTCTTTAATCTCCTCTAAGCTCTTCATCCTTTCTCCTCCTCCAATTCGACAGGCGGAATCTGGGAGAGGTGGGAAAGGACATCGAGAATCCAATCTATTGCTGAATTCCAATCACCTGTAGAATTACTCCAAGGATTCAATTCAAAATAGTCCCAGACCATTGGTAAAGCTTGTCTTCCAAATGTATGAGCAATAAATTCTCCTGCAACAGCCCATACTGTCAAAGACGAATTATAATCAGCCAACCTATTTATCCCAAGCCCCAAATAACTCACCACTGCCTTTGCATACTCCTCATCGTACCCCTCTTCGATCATCTTTTTATATGCCTGTCTCACCTTTTCTGTGAAAGTAATCAGAGCGAGCTTTTGTCGGCTATTAAAAACGTCGCCCCACTTGTACATTCCATACATCGGTAATCTATCGACATCGTGACAAGGTGAAGGAACCAATTCATCTGGCACAGGATCGATCCCCCACTCTTCCATCAACTTTTGCCTCTTCACCTTAAGCTGCTCCTCCGCCTTCCTGAACACCTCTAAGTCTCTCTCCGTCGCCAGTCTGTAGTGTTTGCCGTCTGAATTCTTCTTTCTCAGAACGACGACGATCATCCTCTCCCCTGTTCTGCCAGTTTGAAACAGTTTTCGAGTCGCCTTGTCGTCTATGACGTTTCCACACGCGGGACAAACAACGAATGCCTTGGAGACGGTACCCTTGGATGGATCGAAATCTTTCGGCATCGGTTCGTACCCATCCCCGACAATTTTAAATTCGACCTGTTTTCCATCCACATACGGGTAGAGGAAGATCTTCTTCTTGTCCTTGTTCGCGAGCCAGTATTGTCGCATCAGCGGTATTTCTATTCCACAGGACGGATTCTGGCATGGCACTGTCCTCGCCCAGATGTATCCAACTGGGATCGAACCGTCTTCGTCCTCTGGATAGTAACCGCCAAGTTCCTTCCTCGACTCTTCCGAAACCCACCTACCCCATCTCTTTACGTCTTCGACCAGCCGATTGGCCTGTCTTTCGACCTCGACCATCCCCACTCTTTCTTTGATCCTCGTCACTCTTCCGTACTTCTGGGGGTATTCGAGGGTACACTTCAGGATGAGCACCGCTACTGGGTTGTACTCGACGGCGTGTGTCTCGCAACCGAGCCTGAGAGCCTCCAGAGGTATCGAGCCTCCTCCCGCGAATGGGTCCAAAACCCTCGGTGGTTTTCCTCCGTTGGCGTTCAGTACGTCTCGCCTCGCCTTTTCGACGATCTGTCGGTTCAACGAGTTTTCCCACTTCGAAAGCTCCACTATGAACTGTTGCTTTTTGTTCCACTCCGCAGGATCATCCTCGGCCAAGATCAACGCAGCGTAGGACGTTGCCCTCGAACTCGCAAGGGGTCGTCTTGCCCACCAAATATGAAGTGTGGAGATATGTCCATGTCTTACGAGCTTTTCTTTTCGGGAGATATCGCTCACTTCCTTGAGGGGAAAGCTTTGTTCTATGAACCTTCTTTCCACGATAATCACACCTCTCTTTTTCCTTTGCTCTTCCATTCTTCCGGTTCGACCAGGTAACGAACGACCTCGACCTTCTCGAAGAACTTCAAGTTCTCCGCTGGGTTGTTGACGACGTAGAGCTCAGGGTTCGTCGCTGCGTTCACAACGATGTACAACCAATAATCGTTCTTGAGTTGTTTGGCCTTCATTAGCTCGTTCGGAGTCAGGGCTATTTGACCACACCCTGCCCTCGCCTTCACCTCGATGTACCTGACTTCCCCTTCACCCTTGGAACGAATATCGAATCCGAGGTTCTCCCTCGAGACATCCTTTGGTTCTCTTCCATGCTTTCTTTCGTATTCCATGGCGATCTGTATTCCGATCCGTTCGATCTCTTCATCTCGAATCATCTCGTCGGCCGTTCGAGCGACAACCCTCACGACCGTCAAGAGCTCCAGGAAGGAGATAACCAAGTGTTGTTCTTGTTGGATTTCTTTTTCGAGTTCTTCTCTTGCCCTCTCATAGCTTTTCTTCTGCTGATCCTTGTTTAGGATCGCAAGATCCACCTTTTCCCCGAAGGACTGTCTCTCGTAGAGTTCCGAGAGCTCCGCGTCCAGTTCACCTATCAGGTAGTCGAGGGACCGCAGACCATACTTTCTCTTGATTTCTGCTTGCCTTTCCCTCTCCCTGCGCAGCTGCTCTTTGTACTTCTCCACGGCTTCTATCACGAACGGTAGAACCTCGCTCTCGCTCGCATTCAACGGTTCGACTGTCCCTTCGAACGGGACCAGATCCCAGAGGAGGGCTGGGTCTACTTCCCTCTTCTCTTTTCCATCATCGTAGATGGCGAAAATCTTGCGCGCCACGACCTCGCCCTTTCCATCGACGATCTCGCCCATGTAGAACCAGATGAACCCATTGTATTTCCCAGAAGGATCTTCGAAGGTCGAGCCCTTGTTGACACCCTCACGAAATTCTGTCACCACCCATTCGATCAACGCCTCCAAGAGCGGATGACCAAAGGACACGAACTCGGAGTCTGGTTCCCGAAAGGCCTTTTCTTTGTCGAAAGTGATCTTTCTGTAACTTTTCATGAGTATTCCAAACTTGTTCTTGAACTCCAATTTTTCCGCTATTTTCTTAATTTCGTAGGGGATGGATCGCACCGTCAAGAAGCCATCCTTGGTCTTTTCCCATTCACCTCCAAGCCTTTTGAATGCCCTCTTGAAGAACTCCTCAACGTACTCGGGTACGAGTCTGTATTCTTCGGCTTTCTCAAACATTTCTTTGATTCTTGAATGATCTATGTACTTTGTTGCGAGGCTTTCGCCCAGCATCTCCTTGATCCTTTCGATGTACTCTGGGTCAACCTTGACTCTTTCATCCAACTCCTTCAACACTTCGTCCATGGTTTTCGCGTTCGTGACGGCATCGACGATCAGCTGGTGGAAGTCCTTGTCAGGATAGATCTGACCGATTATGTCAAAGACCTTATCGCTGCCAAGTTTTTCTCTTATTTCTTCCAACTTGCTCAAGAGTTTCGCTAACACCTCACCCTCCCTGGTGTCTTCTGTGACCAGGTTGAAGATGTACACGTCTTTCTGCTGACCGTACCTGTGGATCCTACCCATTCTCTGCTCCAAGCGCATTGGACTCCAAGGGATGTCGTAGTTAATCATGACGTGACAAAACTGCAGGTTGATACCCTCGCCCGCAGCTTCAGTCGCAACCATGATCTGGGTCTCTTCTTTGAAAAGCTTCTCCGCCTTGATTCTCTCTTCAAGCTTCATTCCCCCATGGATGTAATTGACTTTGTAACCCCACTTTCTTATCTTGTCAACGAGGTATTCTAAGGTGTCTCTCGATTCAGTAAAAATCAATACCTTGGCGTTTCCACCCATCTCCCTCGATTTGTTGAATCCATCTTCAATGGCTTTTCTGAGCTTCGAAAGCTTCGCCTCACTCTCGCTGCGTACGACTTCATCAGCTTTCTTCATCAGTTCTTGGATGATCTTGATCTCACTTCTGAGCTCATCTCGATCCGTAGCAAACGTCAATGTTTCCCACTCTTCCTCCCTTTTCCACCTCTCCTCCTCTTCAAGATCCTCAAGCGTTTCGTAGTCCAAGTGGTATTCTTTCTGCTTTTCCTGTCCTTTTGCGAGTATTTCTTCGAGCCTTCTCTTTCTCCTCTCCAAAGACTTCATGAGTGCGAACGTGCTCGATGCCATTCTTCTCTGGAGAATCACGAGTGCGAAGGCCACGTTCTTCTTCTTGTCGTTCTTCAGTCCCTTGTTGTACTGCTCGATCACATAGCGCGACACCTCGTTGTAGAGCTCTTTCTCCCTCTCGGAGAGCTTGAATTTGACCGTGCTTGTGAACCTCCTGGTGAAAATCGGATTGTTGTTGAAGTCTCGAAGGTCTTCTTTGAGCCTACGTATGAACAACGGATTGTCTCGGTTTTTCAAAGATTCCTCAACCATCTCAGGATTTGCGAAGAAACCTGGCTGAAGCAGGTCCAAGAACAACCTAAAATTCTCCGGATCTCCCCTGTGTGGAGTTGCAGTAAGGAAAAGCAAGTGATTTGCCACCTTCGAAAGAACCTCTCCCAACTTGTACCTCTTGGTCTTCTCGGTCTTGTTTCCATAAGAGTAAGCCGCCATCTTGTGGGCTTCGTCGACAACGACTAGATCCCACCGGACCGAGTTCAGCGTTGGTAGGATGTCGTCCTGTTTCGCGAAGTCCAAGGATGTGATCACCCGGTCGTTGATTTCCCACGGATTTTCACCGTAGTGGGCATCGAACGTGTGTCTATCCAAAACCGTGAACTTCTCGTCGAATTTTTCGGAAAGTTCTCGTAACCACTGGTCCTTCAAATGTCCTGGTACCACTATCAATATCCGACAGGCCAGCTTTCTCAGCCTCAATTCCTTAATTATCAAACCCGCCATTATCGTCTTCCCTGCACCCGGATCGTCGGCTATCAGAAATCTCACCTTCGGTTGCTTCAGAACATATCCGTAGACCGCCTCTATCTGAAAGGGCAGTGGATCGATCTTGGAAACGTTCATCGCAAGGAATGGATCAAACAAAGACGCGTATTTGAGGCGGGTGGCTTCGATGAAGAGAAAAGCGTCTCTCGCCGGAAAGGAAAAGTCAATAGTTTGGCTGACGATCTGCAGCTGCGTTAACTCTGACTTTTTCAGAATGCGTTTGACGTATTGTTTGGTGTGTAGGGTGGAACCAACTATTTGAACGTGCTCACCCAGGTCTACGACTTTGTCCACCCTCACCGGTTCGTTCGCGATGTTGCCTTTTACAATATCCCCCTCTTTCAACATCCGAGAGCCCCCTTGAGACAAGTCGGCTTTCATGTATTATTTTAAATCAAGGGTATAAAAAGGCAACGAGAATGTACAACTTTGATGACGATTCGATCGCGCACGTTGGAATACATGACGCCACCGTGGTATTATATTGTCAAAGGTGAACGATCGTGAGTGTGTTTGATCGCAATCTTGAAACTCTCAATCTCGTGCACCATCACGTGTTTGACCCGGTAGCTTTCCCACCGGGCGTCACGTGATGGTGGAATTTGGAAGGCTACCGGGTCACATCCGAAAGGGTGTGACCCTTTTTCTTTTAAGGAGGGAGAGGCTTGAAAAGGATCGACAAACTCGTTCGTTCTTTCGTCGATCAGGTGATGAGTGAAGGCTTCGAACTGTTTCTGAGTCCAGAAACCGAAGCGTTGAGAGATCTTTTGCAGATCAACGACAACGTTGTGTTCTTCCAAGCCAAGAACGGACAGTTGTTCAAGCTCAGAGACGATTACACAACGACCATCGTCGAGTTCTTCAACAAGAACGCATCAGATTCGCTGAGAGTTTGGTACTCAGGTTTCGTTTATCGTTACGATCAAACGGGGCAAATTCAGAACACCTTTCAGCTCGGTTTGGAAATCGTTCCCTACAACTCACCCCAAGACAGTTTCGTGGTCTTGAGGGTCATGCTCGAATCGATCCTCCACTCGCTCACAGACGAGTTGCTCGTCGAGATAGGTGATTCACGGGTGATAGAAAAGTGCGTCCAGCACGTGCCAAAGAAGTTCAGAAAAAAACTCTTCGAGCTCATAGACAGAAAGGATGTGTCTGAATTGGAGTTTTTCGCATCTTTGAACGACCTGGATCTGAGCGACGTGCTGAAACTCGTTGAAGCCAGTTTCACCAAAAGGAGCGTGAACCAGCTGAAAGAATTCGAGCTGGATCCATCGATCGAAAGAGAAATAGTTGAGCTCGTGGATTTTCTGTCGGGATTTTCCGGAGTAACGGTGGAGATAGATTTTTCACTCGCCAGAACCGTTGAAGAGTACGATGGACCCACTTTTATCTTTTTCGATCTGAAAGACCCTGCACTCATCGCCGCCGGTGGAAGGTACAGGGTGAACGAACGCACACTGGGAGTCGGTGGAACGATCTTCTTGGAGGAGAAAGCATGGTCAAGATAGCGCTCGCGAAGGGAAGGCTCGAAGATGAAGCGTTCGCGTTCTTGGAAAGATGTGATTTTCAATTCAAAGAAAGGAGTGAGAGATCTCTGATCGTCGAGGACGTGGAGGAGCAGTTGAAGATCTTCATCGTGAAACCTTCGGACGTTCCAACCTACGTGTTCAACAACGTTGCAGACGTCGGTATCTGCGGCACGGATTCGATAGTCGAATCGCAGTTCAGACTCGTTCAGCCTATGAAACTGCCGTTTGGGAAAGCGAGGATGGTCGTGGCGGGCTTGGAAGGCTTCAAGGTGAAGAACGGAAGTGTCAGTGTGGCGACGAAGTTCCCAGTTAGTGCGAAGCTCTATTTCGATTCGAAGGGGCTGGACGTGAAGATCATAAAATTGCACGGGTCAGTGGAGCTCGCACCGATCGTGGGTCTCGCACCTTTGATTGTGGACATCGTCCAAACGGGAAGGACTCTGAAGGAAAACGGACTTTCGATCTTGGACGAGGTGTATCCCATAAGCGCGGTCGTGACGTTGAACGACGTGGCTTACAGGATCAAACGTGCCGAGATTCTGGACTTCCTTGGAAGGTTGGAAAGGGGGCTTGAGCGTGAGGGTACTCGTTGAACCAACGAAAGGTCAGATTTTCGAAATCTTGGAAGAGAGAAAGACAAACTTTCTGAATATCGAAGAAAATGTGAGGCTCATCGTCGAGAACGTCAGAAAGAACGGTCAGAGCGCTCTGGATGAGTACATTTCCAAGTACGAAAAATGTGCGCTCAAAGGTGAGCAGATCTTGGTTCGACAGGAAGAGCTTGAATCGGCAAAGGTCGAGCCGGAGTTCGAAGAGGCGTGTGAGAAGCTTATCGAACGGCTCGAAGCGTTTCATTCGATGCAACTGGAACGATCGGTGTGGAGCCTGACAAAAAATGGCTCCTTCACGGCGCAGTTGGTTAGACCCATCGAGAGCGTCGCGATCTACGTGCCCTCGGGAAAGAAGGTCTACTTCACAACACTTCTGATGTGTGCAATTCCTGCGAAAATCGCGGGAGTCGAAAGAATCGTTGTAGCAAGCCCAGCTGACGAAGAGGGTAAACTTTCGCCATACGTGTTGCATCTGTGTCGAAGGCTCGGTGTGAAGGAAGTTTACAAGATGGGTGGTGCGCACGCAATCGCAGCACTCGCATACGGAACGGACGTTGTGAAGAAAGTCGACAAAATCGTCGGACCCGGCAACGCCTACGTTTCCTGTGCGAAGAAGTTGGTCTTCGGTGATTGTGGTATAGACTCGGTAGCAGGCCCCACGGAGCTTTTGATCGTCGCAGACGAAACTGCTGACCCTAAACTGGTGGCAATCGACATGCTCGCACAAGCTGAGCACGACGAGATGGCGATGAGCGTTCTTTTGACGAACGACGAAGATCTGTTGGACAGAACGCTCGAAGAACTCGCAAAACAGTTGAACGAATTGAGTGAGCCGAACAGATCGATCGCTCAAGTTTCGCTCGAGAGAAACGGACTTTCCATCTTGACGAAAGATTTGAACAACGCGATCGAGTTCGTCAACCTTTTCGCTCCAGAACATCTTGAGTTGTTCGCAGAAGATCCCTTCTCACTTTTGCCAAAGGTCAAGAACGCAGGTTCCGTATTCCTCGGAAGTTGGTCGGCGGAGGCGCTCGGTGACTACGGCATAGGACCCAACCACGTGCTTCCGACTTCGACCAGCGCAAGGTTCTCTTCTGGCTTGAGCGTTCAAGATTTTTTGAAGAGGATCTTCGTAACGCGCGTGAGCGAGGAAGAAGTCCTCAAGGAAGGAAGGTTCTATTCAACCTTGGCGAGGCTTGAGGGCTTCGAGGCACACGCTCGCTCGATCGAAGTGAGGATGGAGGGATCGAGGTGAGTTTCAAAGCGGTCATTGAGAGGATCGGAAAGAACGTAGAGGCTTACCAAAGTGAGGTGAGATCTCCTATCTATCTGGCCTTGAACGAGAATCCTTATCCTTTTCCAGAGGAGCTGATCCGACAGTGTTTCGAATCCATCGATCCGTCGAAGGTGAACCTGTACGTCGATTCTCCTTCGAAGGAGTTTTTGAAAGAACTCGTGGACTACCTTTCGACTGATTCTTGGAGAGCGCGAGAAGAGCAGATCAGCGTCGGAAACGGAGCGGACGAGATCATATACGTGCTCTTGCTGATGTTCAAAGACCTCTCCATATACGTCTTTCCTCCAACGTACAGTTGCTACGAGATCTTCGCCAACGCGTTGGGTGTGAAAGTGAACAAAGTGCCGCTCAGAGGAGAAAGAATCGACACGAAGACGTTGAAAGGTCTGCTGAACGAAGACTGTGTCGTGTTCTTGCCGAATCCGAACAATCCGACGGGTCATCTCTTCGAGGAAGAGGAGATCTTCTGGTTGTTGAAGACCAAGGCTCTCTTGATTCTCGATGAAGCGTATTTCGAGTTCTCTGGAAAAACCTTTGCACCTCTGATAGAACAATTCCAGAACCTCGCGATCTTGAGAACCTTCTCGAAGGCTTTCAGCCTCGCTTCTCAGAGGATCGGATACATCGTCGCGAATCCTTCTTTGATCGACGCTTACAACAGGGTCCGTCTGCCGTACAACGTGAGCTATCTGGGTCAAACCTTTGCGACGATAGCGTTGAGAAACAAACGTATTTTCCAAGAACGTGTGAGAAAGATCATCGAGGAAAGAGAAAGACTCAAGAACGCGTTGAGGAGCATGGGTTTGAAGGTGAACGATTCGAAGGCGAACTTCGTCTTCGTCTATCTCGAACGGGAGCGAACTGAGAGAGTCTACAGAGCCTTACTGAAGCGAGGAATCACGGTGAGAAAGACAGAGTTCGGGCTTCGCATGGCCGTCGGTCAGCCAAAACAGAACGATCTTCTAATCGAGACATTGGAGGGATCGTTGTGAAGATAGAAAAACAAACGAATCGATGCTGCGTGGAAAGGGAAACCCTCGAGACCAATATAAAGCTGTGGCTCATAGACGATGGGAAGGGAGAGTTCACTGGATCGAGCAGGATTGGCTTTCTCGATCACATGCTCAAGACGTTCTGTAGATTTTCGACCCTGTCTTTGAGCTTGGAACAGTTCGAGGCGGACTTGCACGTGGACATGCACCACGGGGTTGAGGACCTTGCACTTGTCTTGGGTACGGCTTTCAGAGAGCTCTTAGACTATTCCAGAGCGAAACGTTTTGGCTATGCGATCGTTCCGATGGACGAGGCGCTGACGATGTGCTCGATCGATCTTTCTGGAAGAAGCTTTTTGAATTTTCAGGCTTCTTTTGAAACACAAAGCATCGGTGATTTTCCCGTCGAATTGATCGAAGAGTTCTTCAGAAGCTTTTCCAGCAACGCAAGGATAACTCTGCACATTGTGAAGTTGTTTGGGAAGAACTCACACCACATCGCCGAATCGATGTTCAAAGCCTTTGCTATTGCTGTGAGAAGCGCGATCGAGAAGATTGAATCTACCCAGAGCACGAAAGGGGTGATAGATTGAACGTGGCCATCGTTTCAAGCATGCCTGGAAACGTGATGAACTTGTACAGGGCCTTGAAGGGGCTCGAACAGAGCTTGAACGTGGAACTTTTGGAAAAACCGTCACAAAGCTCTTTCGACGTGATCTTCTTGCCAGGCGTTGGGCACTTCGAAGAAGCGATGCGACGGCTCGGAGAGAACGAAATGGACAAATTCTTGCTGAACCAAGCTGAAAAGAGCTTCATCGTGGGAATATGTCTTGGTATGCAGATCCTCTTTGAAGAGAGCGAAGAGAGTGTTTCAAGCCGATCGGTTCGAGGCCTTGGTCTGCTCGAGGGCAAGGTAACGAAACTGAAGGCACAAGTTTTACCCCACGTCGGTTGGAATCAAGTGAGATTTCAGAACGACAAGTTCAAGGACCTGGATGGAAGGTATTTTTACTTCGTTCATTCGTACAGGGTCCTGTGCGAAGAATCTTTAATTGTCGCAACCTGTGAGTACGAAGAAGAGTTCCCAGTGGTTGTCATGAAGGACAAGGTCTTGGGAGTTCAGTTCCATCCGGAGAAGAGCCATGCGGTGGGAAAAGCCTTTTTGAAGAGGGTGTTGGAATGCGCGTCATCCCAGCGATAGATCTTTACGATGGTCGCGTCGTGAGATTCGAACGAGGCGACAAAAAGAAGATTCATCTTTACGATTACGATCCTGTAGAATTGTTGAAACTCTTCGCAGAAGAAGGTTTTCAACTCGTGCACGTTGTGGATCTGTCGTGCGCGATCGATGGATCAATGGCAAACGAGGTCGTGTTGAAGAAGATCTCACGGAGAAATCTCGCAAGATTCGTTCAAATCGGTGGCGGCATCAGGAGCCTGGAGCGAGCGATTCAGCTGGTACAGATGGGGTTCAGAAGGCAGATACTGAGTTCCGCGTTGATCGAAGATCCGACGTTGATCTGCAAGTTGATGCAGCAGGGCATCGACGTGGTGTTCTCGCTCGACACCGCTAATGAACGGGTACGAACGAAGGGATGGAACGAGACAAGCGAGCTGAACGTCGTGGAGCTTTTGAAAACACTGAAAGAGCTCGGCTTGAAAGAGGTGATTCACACCGACGTCGAAGCCGATGGAACACTGAAGGGAAGAAAACTCGATTTCACCAAACACTTGGCACAGAAAACGAATTTGACTTTCATCGTTGCAGGTGGGATAAGTGGTGTCGAAGACCTCGAGAACGTCAGAAGGTTGAACCTCGAAGTTCCATGCGTCGATGGCGTCATCGTGGGCAGGGCCTTCTACGAGGGAAAGATAACACTGAAGGAGATGAAAAGCTATGCTCGCTAAGCGCATCATCGCGTGCTTGGATGTGAAGGATGGTGTGGTCGTGAAGGGAAGACAGTTCGAGAACCTCGTTTACGGTGGAGATCCTGTGGAATTGGCACAGAAGTACTGCGACTCTTGCATTGATGAGTTGGTCTTTCTCGATATTACCGCTTCCTTGGAATCGAGAAAGACCATGATAAATGTGGTGAAGAAGGTCGCGGAGAAAACGAACATTCCCTTCACCGTGGGTGGGGGTATTCGTGACATCGAAACTGCATCGGAGTTGATCTATGCCGGTGCAGACAAGGTGAGCATCAATACCGCTGCGGTGGAGAATCCGAAGCTGATAGAAAAAATTGCATCAAAGTTCGGTTCTCAAGCTGTCGTAGTCGCAGTAGATGCTAAGAGAACCCAACTGGGCTTCGAAGTCTTCACCCTTTCTGGAAAGAAGGCGACAGGTATCAAATTGGAAGACTGGTTAAGAAATGTTCAAGAGCTCGGTGCGGGCGAAATCCTTCTGACAAGCATAGACAAAGATGGCACAAAAGAAGGCTTCGACCTTGAACTCATCTCGTTGGCCAGAAAGGTCTTGAAAATTCCACTGATCGCATCGGGCGGTGCCGGAACAAAACAACATTTTCTCGAAGCGTTCAAGGCAGGTGCGGATGCGGCGCTCGGTGCATCGGTGTTCCACTTCGGCTTGATCGATGTTCAAGATTTGAAGAGATATCTTTCTCAGAACAAAATCAACGTGAGACTGGATTGTTGGGAGGTCGAATGACGTGCTGAGACCTGTAGTTGTCCAAGAAGCTTTCACGAAAGAAGTTCTCATGCTGGCTTACGCGGACGAAGAGGCTTTGAGATTGACGAAAGAAACTGGCTTTGCACACTTCTATTCGAGATCGAGACAAAAGATCTGGAAGAAGGGTGAAGAATCGGGGAACACGATGAGAGTTTTGCAGATCGTTGAAGATTGCGACAGAGATGCCTTGTTGTACCTTGTGGAATTTCCAGAGAACAAGGTGGCGTGTCATACAGGAAGAAGGAGTTGTTTCTTCAACGTCGTCCATGGAGAAAACGTGAAGGACGGACTTGGATTTCTTCAAAAACTCCACAAGATCGTCGAAGACAGGAAAAACAATCCCACAGAAGGTTCTTACACGACGAGCCTGTTCAAGACAGGTTTGGACGAAATCCTCAAGAAGTTTGGCGAAGAGAGCATAGAAGTCATACTGGCGGCGAAACACCAGACAAAGGAAAGACTCATCAACGAAATTTCAGATCTCATCTACCATCTGATCGTGTTGATGTGCGCCGAGGATGTTTCCTGGAACGACGTGATCGGGGAACTCGAGAAAAGATCGAAAAAATGTCCGGAGAATGAGAGATCATGAAGACTCGTGCTGATGAGTCTGTCACAAGATGAGTGGTTTCGGAAAAAGCAGACCATGCGTTTCTAATCACCAACTCTTGTGAAAAAACGCAGGGTGGCACAAAGAAATATCTCTGCAAATTGCTTTTAGAATGAGAAGCCACAATGTTCTTCGAGAAAAGCTTTGTTACTGAACATCAGTATGAAAAGCGCTTCGAAATCTGCGCAGTACGTTCACACAAGATAACGCTTTGGAATCTTCGCCTTCGCTGTTAAATTCGGATCGACGAGCTGACTCACGCCCACATCGACGATCAAGCTTGCGAGCATGTAAGCTTCTTCGAAAGAGAGTTTTCTTGCTTCACTGATCATCTTCACTGCGACGCGCGTGGCTTCTTCGAGCGCGTCCTCCAACTTTGGCAGAGAAACGAGTACGTATACATTTTCCTCAGTCTCCACGATGGGCCATTCGATCGTTCTGTCCTCAATGTCTATCTTCACTGTCACGGTCGCTGGAACCTCGCATGCAGAAACGCACACTTCACCGTCACCCATCACGGCATGAACATCGCCCAGAGCGAAAAGCGCACCATCTTGAAAGATGGGAAGGTGGATCTTACTCCTGATGGATATTTCTTTCGTGTCCATGTTGCCGCCGTGTTTGTGTGCAGTACCGGTGGGAAACTCTTCTCGTTCGGGTGCCACACCGATTACCCCGATCATTGGTCTGATTGGGATCGAAAGATCGTTGAAGATGACATGACCATCACGAATCGGCAAGATCTTCGCTTTGAAACCCTTGACGACATTCTTGAGCACACCGAAGCCTTCCTCAGCGACTATCACACCACGGTCCGATGAGATGTTTATGTCGAGGATCTCCACCACGAGCGTTTGACCTTTTTTGGTACCTTCAACGTAGATCGGGCCTGTGGCGGGATTGACCTTTGAGAAATCGAGGTTCATCACGTCTGCTTCGTCTTGAATCTGTCCGCCGAGCGCATCGAGTGTTTCGAACTGGACCGTTTCGCCGGCGTGAACATGTGCAACAGGCTTCATGCCGGGGCTGAAGGCGTAAATCACGTTATCCTTTGGGATGACTTTCACCGTTATCACCCTCTCTCTTTCCCCACAGCTGTTCCAACCTCTTCTTTATCGACGATTCCTTGCCAACGTCTTTTGGCACGTACAGTCTGATATCTTCAAGACCTTCGGGCATATAGCTTCTTTGAACGAAACCTCCAACATCGTGTGGATAAACGTAACCTTTACCGTAGCCCATATTCTTCATGAGTTTGGTCACAGGATTTCTCAAGAACAGCGGTACTTCAGCATCTTTCGTCTTTGCTACCAGCTCTTTTGCTCGAGACAGCGCTTCATAAGTAGAATTGCTCTTTGGGGCTGTTGCGAGGTATATCGCCGCCTCTGCAAGGTTCAGCGCGCATTCTGGCATACCCACGTGTTCCACCGCCTGCGCAGCACTGACTGCGATCACGAGGGCGAAGGGATCTGCTAAACCTATATCTTCACTCGCGAGGATGATCATTCTTCTTGCAATGAATCTGGGATCTTCCCCAGACTCGAGCATTCGAACCATGTAGTAGAGCGCCGCGTCTGGATCACTTCCTCTGAGACTCTTTATGAACGCCGAGGCCAGATCGTAGTGATTCTCTTCTGTGTAAGTTAGAATCTTCGACGGTGAAAGCTCGGCCAGATCTTCGAGACGAAGCTTCTTCAAGCCTTTAGACAGCGTTGTTTCAACGATCGTCTCGAGCGTGTTCAACGCATATCTCGCATCACCGTTCGATTCCTTCGCAATGTACGAGAGCACCTCTTCTTCTATTTCCACTTGACTCCTCCTGAACAGCTCATCTCTTTCAACGGCGCGTTTCATGATCTTCAGCAGATCCTCTGCGGTGAGTGGCTTGAGCTGGATCACTCGGCAACGCGAAAGTAAGGGTGCGATGATCTCGAAAGACGGATTCTCCGTGGTCGCACCGATGAGTACGATCGTTCCATCCTCCACTCGCGAGAGTAAAAGATCCTGCTGAGCCTTGTTCAATCTGTGTATTTCGTCGATGAACAGTATGGTCCGTTTACCGTACTTTTTGAGTTCCTGAGCCCTACTGAGCACCTGCTTTATCTCTGCAGCACCGTGGAGCGACCCGCTCAGAGAATGGAATTCTGCATCGACGTATTTTCTGATCAGCTCGGCGATGGAACTCTTACCACAACCCGGAGGACCGTAGAGTATGCACGAGAAAATTGACCCAGATTCCAGCGCACGACGAAGAACGCCGCTTTCACCGAGCACGTGGTCTTGACCCACGAGTTCGTCGAGATCCTTGGGTCTCATCCTTTCTGCGAGAGGCTCCGAACCTTGCGTGAACATCACCCTCCAGATTTGAAGAACTCCAACGTGAGGGCTAAGCCTGTTTTCAAATCGATTTTGGGTTTCCAACCGAGCAATTTCTCGGCCTTCGAACAATCCAAGATGCTCTTTCTCAGGTCACCTTTCCTTGGTTCCGCATAAACGGGTTCTTTCGAATAGTTCGTCAACTCCGCGAGCATCTTGAAGAGCTGGTTCACCGTAGTTCCAACACCCGTTGCGATGTTGAAGATGCCGCTGACCTCAGGTTTCAGAGACAGTAAGTTGGCCTCGACTACGTCCGATACGTACACGTAGTCTCTCACGTATTCACCATCGCCAAAGATGTGGACCTCTTCATTCTTCAACATTCTCGACGTGAATATGGCTACCACGCCGGCCTCACCGTTGGGATCCTGCCTTGGCCCGTACACGTTACCGTAGCGAAGAGAAACATAATCGAGGCCCTTTTCCTTCTTGAAGAAATCCAGATACATTTCCACACTTCTCTTTGCGATGCCGTACGGTGAGACGGGTTTTGGGCAGACTTCTTCGTTCGTTGGTACGGGCACATCGTCGCCGTAGATGGCTCCGCCCGTGGAAGAGAAGATGAACTTTTTCACACCGTACTTCACACTCTTTTCGAGCAAAACTAAGCTACCAACGATGTTACTCATCGCATCCTTGACAGGCTCTTTGACCGATACACTCACACTCGCCTGCGCTGCAAGATGAAAGACGTAATCAAAATGATGGAGCATGAACACGCGCTCCATCATTTCCTCGTCCTGAATGCTCTGCTGATAAAACAAAGCCTGCCTGTTCAAATTCTCAATCTTACCGTTGCTCAGATTGTCGACCACGACAACCCTGTGACCTTCACGAAGCAAGGCATCAACCAGGTGTGAACCTATGAATCCAGCTCCTCCAGTCACCAGGACGTTAGCCACACTCATTCACCCTCTTCTTCCTCTGTTTCCTTCTCCATGGCCTTGAGGTCTTCGAGTACCTCTTCAGGAAGTGTTGGAGCGTTCACCAATTTGCGACTCTCTTCTATGAACTCTCTAAGCTCTTTCGCCTTGTCCTCGGAGAAATCGATGATCAGTCTGTAGAAATCTTTTATTCTCTCACGTGTTCTCGCAGTCAGATAGTGTGACAAATGCCTTGCCAACTTCTCTGAGATGTCTATGGAGATACCGAGCACGTAGTGGAAGAAATTTTTGATGCGTCTCTGTAAGGCGTACAGACTCTGAGCCTTCCTTTTTCCACGTGAGGTGAGGATGATCAAACCGTACTTTTCGTACTCGACGTACCCGAGGTCTGCGAGCCTTCTGACCGCATTCGTGACACTCGGCAGACTGACTCCTACCCTTCTCGCAATCGTGCTGATTCTTGCAGCAGGTTGTTTCTGCTGGATCTCGTAGATCACCGTCAAGTAGTCTTCCAGTGCGGGTGTCAAAGTTTTCTTCCTACCCCTTGGCATCTTGATACCTCCCTTTCAGCTCATCATAGAATTTTCGGACCTTCTTGATGTCCTGCCAAGTTAGATCCTTCGGAGAGCCTTTCTCTCTCGAAGGATTCCTCAGCAGATAACTCGGATGGAACATGGGAAACAGTTTCTTGCCTGCCTTCCATTGAATCTCCTTGCCACGATAATCACTGATCGAGACATTTTGGTTGAGAAAGAACGAGAGTGCCGTGCTACCAAGAGGAACGATGATCGCTGGATCGACGATCATGATCTGCGCGTAAAGAAAATGCGCACACGCTTTTTGTTCCTGCGCGTTTGGGACCCTGTTATTGGGTGGTCTACACTTGACGACGTTGCATATGTAGACTTCCTCACGAGTCAGTTGAACGGACTCGAGGATCTTCGTTAGCAACTGACCCGCTCGGCCGACGAACGGTCGACCCGTCTTGTCCTCTTCTTCACCTGGACCTTCACCAACGAACATGATGGGTGCATAGAGACTGCCCTCACCGACGACCACGTTGGTCCTACCTTGAGCGAGCTGACAGGCTTCACATTTCTGAACTCGTTCCGTCAGGATTTGAATGAGTTCCTCTCTCGTCAAAACTGACCCTCCACGGTGTGCATAATCAGAAACTATGTTATAGGCGTCGACCATGGTTCCAAAAACATTTTACCATAACAGAGCGTCCATTCTTTTGGACCCGTGAAAAACATGAAAGGTTCTCTCTTTTTAAGTTGGCTCGAACGTCTCAAGGATGGCGTTCAAGACCGCCTGGACGTCCTTTGTTTCATATATTCTACCAGCTTTTCTGTTTTCGAAACGTCTGAGAGCGCTGTAAACCTTCTGAACGAGTTTCTTTTTGCAGTAGACCCACACACCCCAAGGCATCTTCCCGAGCAGAACCGAAAGAGAAAGCGGATACATCGCCAAATCAACAACACAGAGAAACTCGTCGTCGTCTTTGCACTCGATGATCCCGATCCTCTCTCGTGAGTCAACGATCTCGATCCTGGAAAGTCTTGTGAGGAAATCGCTGATGTCCTTGACGCGACCCTCCAGAATCAGCTCGAAAACATCCTCCAGCACGTGACCAGAGAGGAATCTGGAAAGGTACATCAGGTCTTCAGAGCATGCGGTCCTCAGAAACGCAGTCTCACTCACTAAGGCAACAGCGAAACAGAAGAGCACGTCATCGGGAAGAACTTGGCGAGAGAGATCGTACAGGTTCAACACGTTGGCACTCCTCAGCCTGATATGAGAGTAAAAGGCCTTTTCGACGAATTCTTTGTGCGGATTGTTGTGGTGGTCGAAGATACAGTAATGAGGAACAAGAAAGGACAACTGCTGTGGGTCCGAGGTGTCGTAAACGAAGAAAAGTTGAATGTGTGGGGGAAAGCAATTCTTCACACAGAATCTTTGCATAAGCTTTCGCACGGTCAGATCCGGTTCGTCTATATAGATTCCCCCACCGAAGAGTCTGTAACCCCAGTAAGCGCTCGCGAAGCTGTCGGCGTCTGCTCTCTTGTGAGTAAGGTGAAGAAAAGGAAGATCACCACAGAGTTGATTGGTCCGGATGCACCTTCCTCCTTTTGATCTTTTTCAGTCTCTCAGTAGAAACAACACGCAATCTGTTTTCAAGTTCATTCTTTTCGGATATCGTCTCGAGTACTTCCCGTGCTCTGTCCACAATCTCTCTCGGTAGGCCAGCTATTTGGGCCACCTCGATCCCGTAGACTTTGTCTGCCACTCCGTCAACGACTTTGTGCAAAAACACGATCGTTGATCCCTCTTCTGCCACCTGTACCGTCTTGTTCAGGACACCTTCGTAAAGGTTGGCGAGCTCCGTGAGCTCGGTGAAATGCGTGGCGAAGACACACTTGCAACCGATCTTGTTGTGTATGTACTCGCTCACCGCCCAAGCGATGCTGATGCCATCGAACGTGCTCGTACCCCGACCAACTTCGTCGAGCAGGACCAAGCTGTCTTTCGTTGCATGGTAGACGATTTTTGCGACTTCGTTCATCTCAGTCAAAAAAGTGCTTCGACCAGCGACGACGTCGTCACGCACACCCATCTTTGCGAAAATCCTATCGAAAATCGGCAGAATGGCTTGCTCCGCGGGGACAAAACTTCCCATCTGGGCCATGACTGCGATGAGTCCAATCTGCCTGACAAAAGTAGATTTACCGCTCATGTTCGGGCCAGTCAGCACCACAAAGGAATTCTTCTCATCGAGAGTCAGGTCGTTGGGTACGAAGCCTTCAACTTTCGTCTCAACTATGGGATGTCTTGAATTTTTGAGCACGAGTTCACCATCGGAAAAAGTGGGCCTCACGTAGTTATGACGAACGGCCGCCGTGGCGAGTGAGCAGAGCACGTCGAGTGTGGAAAGCACGTCCGCAAGCTTGGCAAGCCTTGTGGAGTTCTTCCGAACCTTCGAACAGAGGTCGTTGAAAAGTTCCTTCTCTCTCTTTTCGAGCTTTTCCTTTGCCGTGATGATCTTCTCTTCTAATTGTTTCAACTCTTCGGTGATGAAACGTTCAGAGTTGACGAGCGTCTGTTTTCTGATGTACTCCCTCGGCACCCTCGAGAGATTGGACTTCGTGATCTCTATGTAATAGCCAAACACCTCGTTGTAGCCAATCCTCAAATTGCTTATACCGGTTCTCATCTTTTCGCGTTGTTCGATTTGTTTGAGAAAATCCTCGGCGTTGAAGACCAAGTTTCTGAGTTCGTCGAGTTCCGCATCGTATCCAACCTTGATCACGTTCCCCTCACCGACGTCCATGGATGGCTCTTCCTGTAACGCCCTGTTCAGTTCGTCGTGAAGGTCTTCAAGGCAGTCTAAGTTCGACATATCGTCGAAGGCTTCATTCGTTTGCATCGCCATCTTGATGGCTGGGCACACGGATAAAGTCGATCTGATGTGTACCAAATCTTTCACCGTGGCTTTGTTGTACTCGAGACGGCCTAAGATCCTCTGAAGATCCTTCACGGCTGCCAGATACTCCGTCAATTCGTTGCGCAAAAGTTGGTCCTTAACGAGAGCTTCGACTTTGTTCAGCCTCCACTCAATCTTGTTCCTGTCCCTGAGGGGTTGCAGTAGCCACTGTTTCAAGAGCCTTGCACCCATAGATGTCCTTGTGAAGTTGAGAACATCGAACAGACTCGTTTGCCCATTCTTCATCAACAGTCCAAGCTGTTCTATCGTAGAGGAGTCGAGAAACACGTAATCGTCGGATCTCAGAAGCCTTGGAGGTTTCAAGAAGATCTGCTCTGACATGAGGGTGTATCTGATATACCTCACCAGGGCGGCAAAGGCGAGTCTTCCCTCTGAAAGTTCTAAATGATCAACTATCGCCACGTTCAATGCCTGAGCGATGTCCTGATCGATGTTCGCACGGTTCAAATGCCAATCCTGAAGTGGTTCAAGAACGATGTTATTCGTGAATCTATCCTCGAGCTGACCTTTCAGGGAAGGTTCGTAGAGGATCTGGCTGACCCCGATGGATTTCAAAAGATCACACAGCTCGTCGAGATCGTTCAAAGAAGTCCAGAAAGTTTCACCCGTCGACACGTCCGCTCCCGCAACAGTGTAACGGTCGTCCTGCTTGCAGACGGCCACAAGGTAGTTGTTGAGACTTCCTTCCAGCAGTTCTTCCTCGAGCAGTGTTCCCGGTGTGACGATCCTGGTAACCTCTCTGCGGACCAATCCCTTAGCTGTTGCGGGATCTTCCACCTGGTCACATATCGCGACTTTGTACCCAAGCTGGACAAGCCTTTTCAAGTAGGTGTTCAACGCATGGTAAGGAACGCCCGCCATGGGCGCACCCTGACGCTGTGTGAGAACGATGTCGAGTTTCTCAGAAACTATCTTTGCGTCATCGAAAAAAGCCTCGTAAAAGTCTCCAAGACGGAACAGAAGGATCGCGTCCTTGTGCTTGGACTTTATTTTCATATACTGTTCCATCATCGGGGTGAGTTTCAAGGAACTCACCTTCTTTTCGGCTCGATCACCTTGTCTATGAGTCCGTACTGAAGGGCCTCGTAAGCGTCCATGAAGAAGTCCCTGTCGGTGTCCTTCTCGATCCGTTCTATGGGTTGACCCGTCTTTTCACTGAGTATCCGGTTTATGAGACTCTTTATTCTGAGCAACTCTTTGGTGATGATCTCCACATCCTTCACTGGTCCTTCGGCACCACCCAAAGGTTGATGCAACATGATTCTTGCGTTCGGTAGTGCGAAACGCTTGCCCTTTGTCCCGCTCGCCAAGAGGACAGCTGCCATGGAAGCAGCTTGACCGACACATATGGTCACCACGTCGCACTTCACATATTGCATCGTGTCGTAGATCGCGAGGCCCGCGGTGACCGAGCCACCCGGACTGTTGATGTAGAGTTGTATGTCCTTGTCGGGATCTTCAGCTTCGAGGAAGAGCAGTTGAGCCACCACGAGGTTCGCCGTGTGATCGTCGATGGGATAACCCAGAAAGACGATCCTATCTTTCAGAAGGCGCGAATATATGTCGTAGGCACGTTCGTAACGACCGGTGGATTCAATCACCGTCGGTATCAGCTGCCCTATCTGTTCCAGACTCATTTGTGTTCACCTCCTCAGGTTTCACATCGAAGATCTTGCATTTTTCGAGGATCCTGTCGGCTATCTTTTCCTTGATCAGTTCGCCCCTAACCTCTTCGTAGATGTCTCTTCTGTTCTTCAGGAGCGATTTGGCACGTTCCACCGAAATACCCCAGGCGAGAGCGAGCTTCTCCGCCTGTGCCATGATCTCTTCATCGCTGACTTCAATATTGTTTTGGCGCAACGCCTCTGCGATGGCGTACTCAGCCTTGAGATCCTGCAAATAATAGCGCTTGATCGCTTCGAAGGCCTTTTCTTCGTCGTTGTCGTATTCTTTCAGCAATCTTTCGTACTCTCCACGGTTGGATTTGATCTCCTCGAGTGCACGGTTTGCAAGTCTCTCGAGTGTTTTGTCTGAGATCTTTAATTCGCTCGTTCTGATCAGCACGTCTATTGCTTGATCTCGCAAGAAATGTTTGATGTCCCTGTCGTACATTTCGCTGGCCTCTTTCTCGATGGCTTCTCTGAGTTGCTGGAGTGTTTCGTACTGCGAGTTCACCATTTTGGCAAATTCGTCGGAGACGATCGGGAGCGTTCGGCTGTTGATTTGCAAGATCTCTATTTTGTAGTGGTAGGTCTTGCCGTCTTCGAAGGTCTTTTCGAACTCGACGACTTCGCCAGCTTTTTTACCGATCAGTTCGGTGACGATGGGTCTGTCGTCGTCTTTGTGGAGCACGTACTCAATTTCTTTGCTGTCCACGAGCACCTTGTCGTTTGTTGATATCGTCATCTTCACCCTGACGAGGTCTTCATATTCTGCTGGACCTTCCTTGGGCTGAACGATCGCGTGCTGTTCCTGGAGCTCCTTCAACTTATCCTCAACGTATTTGCTCAACACGGAAAGTTTGTCGATTCTCTTCAGTTCGAATTCTTCGAACGGTTTGAGTTGAACCTCAGGTCTTCTGTGCACCTCGACGACCAACCTCGCACCGTTCGTTTTCAAATCGATGTCTATGGGATAGACGGGCAGAATGATATCCTCTTGTTTCAAATCTTCCAAAACCTTTGACATCAGTTCCTCGAGCGTTTCGGCCTTCAGCGTCTCTGGGAACCTCGCGCGCAGGATAAACTCCGGGACCTTTCCCTTTCTGAAACCGGGAACTTCGACATCTCTTGCGATCTTTTTAAGCGCCACCGATTCTGCCGCACGTTTTTCTTCATCGTTGAACAGGTATTCGTACGTCACAACGTTCTCGTCGACGTTCACAACGTTTCTTTCCATCGCTCCTCCTCCTTCACACGCCACATTATACAACGATCACAAAAAGGGCGGGCACATCGTCCCGCCCCGCATCATCCTGGCTGGGAGGGGAGGACTCGAACCTCCACCGGCGGATCCAGAGTCCGCTGTCCTACCGTTAGACGACCTCCCATCGCCTTTGTTATTCTACCATCATTTTTGGTCGTTTTCAAGTTGGTTCGTTCATACCGTTGTGGGTTATAATTAGTAGAGCTTACAGCACATGGCTTTCGAACCTGCGTTTTTTGTGTTGAAAGTGTCGATCCGGAAAGATGGCGAGTGAGGTGAGAGGCCATGAAACGCCTTTTACTGTTGGTTCTGGCTCTTGTTTACACAGTTGTGCTTGCGGAATATGTCGTCGTGGTGAGGACTGAGCCCTTCTCCTGGGTTTACGTAGACGGAATCTACAGAGGCATTGCCGACATGAACGGTGTTCTGGTGCTCACGTTTCAAACGCTGGGCCAGTACAAAATTAGTGTGACCAAATCCTTCTACCTGCCTTTCGAAGGAATCGTGTTTGTAACACAATCGGGACAAATCGTGGTGCAAGCACCGTTGAAACGGGCGGGACAGTTGAGGGTCTTCTCGAATGTCTATCCCATTGAGGTGTATGCCGAAGACTACTACCTTGGAACCATCAGGAGCGTGAAAGACACAGTTCTGGTGCCAGAGGGGAGCCAGTATTTGACATTCAAGGCGAGTGGCTATCAGCCACAGACGCATCTGGTGAACGTTGCTTACGCGAAGGAAACAGCTGTGAACTTGACCCTTGTCGAGGAAACACTCACAGTCAATCTCAAGATCGAGCCGAAAACGTTTTCCCCCAACAACGATTGGTATCAAGACGCAACGAGCTTCTACATATACCTGTCTAAGCCAGCGGATTTGACTGTGAACATTATGGACAAATCAGGAAAGACAGTCTGGTCAAAATCGCTCAAAGGCAAAGCTGGTACCAACGTTCTGGCCTGGTATGGGACCGGTGTCGAAGATGGCGAATACGTGGTGGAAGTTGTCGCAAACACAACTGAAGAATCCTACACCGCCAGGGAAACTGTCGTCGTGGACAGGAGCGTTTACACCTACACGAAAGAGAAGATCCTGACGGTATCTGCTATCGGTTTAGGAGCGGTTCTCTTAATGCTCTTGATCTCATCTTCTCGATGATCTTGTAGGTGGACGTAACCGCTTTGACCGTGACTCGCTTTTTTTCGTCGGTCTGCATCCATCCGTTCAAACCCAGTTTGAGCGCATAATCTATGACGCGCTCGTACTCTTCTTTGTTGATCCTTCTTCCTATGACCGGGTCTGTTCGCGCACCGAAGACAGGGTTGTACTGTGACATGATCGACACGGGTACGGAAGGTGACAGGCAAAAATAGATGAAATCAAGAACACGTTGAGATTTTGCAACATCGTTGGGAAGCACCAAATGACGAACGATTAGGCCCTTCATTCTTTTCTCATCGAATGGCCCGACTTGCCGGTGCATTTCCACCAGAGCCTTGCTCGCCACAGAGAAATAGTTGGGGACCTTCGAATACTTCCATCCAGTTTCGTCGTCAGCGTATCTCAAGTCCGCAAGGTATATGTCTACGATCCCTTCGAGTCTGCGCAGTGTCTCAACATTTTCATAGCTACTCGTGTTGTAAACCACGGGTAAGTTGAACCCGCGCTCCTTTGCGAACAATAAAGCCTCCACTATGAACGTGATGTTCGGAGCTGGGGTGACAAGGTTCAACGTTTTCGCACCACTTTGCTGTAAATCCAGGAAGAACTCTGCGAGCTCTTGCGTGCTCACCTCGATGCCCAAACCTTTCTGACTGAAATTCATGTTTTGACAGTAAATGCAGCGCATGTTGCAACCGGTGAAAAAGATCGTTCCAGCACCAGTTTCTCCACTGATCGGAGGTTCTTCTCCAAAGTGCAGAACCACGCTGGAAAGCTTCGGTCTGGCACCAACTCCACAGAGGCCAACTCGACGACGCCGATCGGCACCGCAGCTGAGAGGACAGAGCCTGCAGTTCGATAGATTGTTTTCGAACCAATCGATCACACGTTCAACCATTCTCGTACTCCACGACTGCGGAAAGTTCGGTGAGTTTTCTCGTCAGATCCTCGTAGCCTCTGAAGATCTGATCGACATCTTCGACAATCGTTGTTCCCTCGGCCATGAGGCCCGCAATCACCAGCGCAGCTGCAGCCCTAAGATCTGTGGCCTTCACGATTGTGCCCTGCAACTTTTCCACTCCATAGACGATCGCTGTTCCATCTGTGAGTTCGATCTTACATCCGAGTCTTCTGAGCTCATCAACGTGTTGGAACCTCGATTTGAAGACTGTCTCAACGATCACGGAAGTGCCATCGGCCACACTGAGGTAAGCGATCATCTGAGGTTGTAGATCCGTTGGAAAACCTGGATAAGGAGATACCTGAAGCTTGAGTGGTTTGGGTCGCTCGTTCATCTGGACCAAAAGGTTCTCACCGTCAAACTTGATTTGAGCACCGGACTGATTCAACGCCTCGATGGCGGCCATCATATGATCGGATCTGACACCCTCTAAGAGTACCTTGCCCCGTGTCGCTGCAGTCGCTATCGCGTACGTGCCGGCCTCTATACGGTCTGGAATGATCGAGTGCTCACAAGCTTTCAATCGATCCACGCCTTCAATTTCGATTTTTCTGCTTCCCGCACCGAAGATTTTGGCCCCACAACGGTTGAGAAAGTCTGCAAGGTCGACTATCTCGGGCTCCATAGCCGCATTTTCGATTATCGTTCTCGTTCCTCCAAGTAGGGTTGCGGTGGTCATTATGTGTTCAGTCGCCCCAACGCTGGGGAAAGGAAAATACACGTAGCATTCTTTAAGTTTCTTCTCTCTCTTTGCCCTGACGACACCATGCTCTATCTCGATGGAGAAGCCAAGTTTTTGAAGACCTTCAAGATGAAAATCCACAGGTCTGACACCGATGGAACATCCTCCGGGGAGCGAGACCGAAGCTTCGCTGCACTTGACTGCCAGCGGGCCAAGAACGTTGAAGGATGCTCGCATCTTTCTGACGGGTTCGTAGGGTACCTCGCCCTTCAAATTTGTCGAGGGTCTCAAATAGACCGTGTTTTTTTCGAACCTCACGTCGCAACCAACCGACTGAAGGATCTCCAGCATCGTACGCACATCCAGCAAATCCGGAACATTGTGAATCACGACCAGTTCATCGAGCAAAATCGTGGCCGCAAGGATGGGAAGAGCGGCGTTTTTCGCACCGGAGATCTTCACAGAGCCGTTTAGCCTTGCACCACCGTGAACGATGAGTTTGCCCACTTCAGCTGACCTCCGCCTGTAACTGCTTCATCATGTCTTCGAGGTTTGAACCGTCGTCGGGATAGGATCTGAAAGAAATCTTGACGGGAATCGCGAGGTGCTGATTGATAAAGGTTTTAATTCTCTCCACCACTTTGCGAGTGTTCTCTTTACCGATCTCGGTCAACAGGAGAACGAAGGTGTCCTCGTTGAGTCTTCCAACGCTGTCCATGGGTACTCTGATAACATTTTTCAGCAACTTCGCAAGCGCGAGCAGGTTCGCATCGAAGTTCTCATCCTTCTCGACCAGACGTACCAGTATCAAACCGTATTCGCGATTTTCCTCGAAAGCACGTTGATGGTAGTAACTGACGAGCTTGCTTATGTGCTCTGCAGAATACACCCTCGTGTACGGATCGATGATTCTGCTGGTTCCAATGTCTCGAACGAACTGATCGTAGATGTCGAACTGTCTACGAATGAACTCATTGTACTCTCTGATCAGTTGCTCCATCTGAGCCTCGCGAGTTCGGTAATACTCGAGTTGATCCTCCAACATTCTGATTTTCTGGAGAAGTTCTTCTTTCTCTTCCACGAAACTTCCCTCCCTGCTCTGTCGTTCAACATCCTCAATCTTTTCATTGCGTTGCACATCGTCTTACTGAACGAGTCAAAAGCGATCGTTGTTTTGCGTCGAACTTCTCAAAAATTATACCATGCAGGTGAAATGTGAGTTTCGAGCTGTTCAACTTCTGCGCCGTAAAATATTGACGACATATATTCTTGTGGTATCATCTATAGGGTAACAAAAAGTTCGAAAGAGGTGAGGCTGAATGAAGAAGGACATTCACCCACAAATGAAGCTTGTGACAGTGAAGTGTGCGTGTGGTGCAGAGCACAGGTTCTACACGACGAGGGACACCATCAGGATAGATGTGTGCTCGAACTGCCATCCGCTTTACAGAGGTCAGGGCGCCGCAGGTTTGGTCATAGACGCTGAAGGACGCATCGAGAAGTTCAAACGCAGATACGAAGGTGTCGAATACTGAGGTTTCATAAATCCTTAGGGAGGGTTAGTTTGTGGTAAAGGTTGGCGACGTTGTGAAGAGCAAAGTCACACAAATAACAAAATTCGGAGCAGTCGTCACACTCGAGAACGGAGAGACAGGGTTCATTCACATTTCGAAGATCGCAAACCAGTACGTGAAGAACGTCGAAGATTTCTTGAAGCAGGGTCAGGAAGTCACAGCAAGGATCATCGGCAAGACGCGCGACGGCAAATGGGAACTGTCGCTGAAGGAAGAGAAGAGCCAGGAGGAACAGAAAGACGCCAAGAAAGCGGAGTTCGAGAAGAAGCTCGCAAGGTTTCTTAGGGACAGTGAGAAGAAGTTCGCCGAGTACAAGAAGAGGGCAGAGAAAAAGGGAGGAAGGTTCTGATCAGAAAGTCCAGTTGATTGGGAACTCTTCCGTGTTTCTGACCACCACCACCTTGGTTCCGACATCAATGAAGGCGTCGATGGTTTCTATATCTTGATTAAACATGCGGATACAACCGTGGGAGATCCTTTTTCCGATTTCCCACGGTTTTGTTGTCCCATGTATGCCGTAAGTGGGATTGGACAGCTGAAAGAATCTCGTTCCCAGACCGTTTATGGGAGAACGTGGTGGAATGTACTCACCAAACCAGTAGAGTGCGGGGTCAATTTCCTTTTTCATGATCCAGTAAGTCCCGGGTGGGGTCATATCGCTGCGCCCAACCGCCACGGGGAACACCTTGACGAGGAATCCATTGTAGTAAAGCGCCAACCTGCCAGTCGCTGTGTTGATCACTATGCTCGTCAAAGAAGAATCGAAGTAGACTTTCGCCAGTTTGAGCACGGTACCGGACACGATACGATTGCCATCAGAAATACCATTCGCCAGTTCAAGGTCTGGGATGGTAAGACCATACATGTTGGCGATCGACCAGAGAGTCTCGCCCGGTTTGACGACGTGGGTGTAGGGAGCCACTGGTTCAACGCGCATCGGAGTTGTGGAACCCCTCAATGAGTTCACCAAGCCGTGGAAGACGAACACATCCAAACTCGTTGTCTTGCGCAAACCGTACGGTAGTTCGAAGGTCAGTTTCAGGGTGTGTATGCCATCCTTAGGTTTGTCGGGTGTGTAGAGGTACAAAAGACCGTTGAAGGAGAATCTTCTGAATTTGAGGTTTTGAAAATCGCAGTCCAAAAGTTTCCAATCCTGCGGCAATCTCACGCCTATGTAGAACAGATACTTTTCCGGATCTGTGAAGAAGAACACGTGTGGATCCTGCCTGTAACTCAAGAGCTTCAAAAACGTTGGTCGAACACCGCGCATGGGATAACCGAGACTGCTTCTACCAAAAGCCTCCGCGATGATCCAGTCGGTGTTCGAGACATCGAAAACGAAGGAATCTTCATTAGTGACCTTAGCGAGCCTGTGGCCCGTCTGAGTGAACAAATACAGTTTCGGTTGTTCACCGGCCGTGTAGATTGGCCGCAGGGAAAGTTCCATCATGTTCTTCTCAAAAGACCTGACGAACAGTTCATGAGCCGCGCCAAAGATGAGCGAGCTCGTCAAGAATAGCCAGAGCAATACGATCCTTCGCATCTGGACCAACCCGCTTTTTCGAACCGTCTCTCTTTATGATCGTCACAGTGTTTTGATCGCTGCCCATTGCCTGCACTTCGTTGGCAACAATCATATCAAGATTCTTCTTCCTCAACTTTTGTTCCGCGTAGCTCTCCAGCTCGTCAGTCTCCACAGCAAAACCAACCAAGATCTGTCTGTTCTTTCGTCGGCCGAGTTCTTCGAGTATGTCTTTCGTCTTGATGAGCTCGATGGAGAGTCTCTCCTTTGATTTCTTCAATTTCGAACTACTCTTCAGTGCGGGGGTGTAATCTGCCACAGCCGCCGCCATGATGATGGCATCGGTCGATTCGAATCTCTTAATCGTTTCATCGAACATCTGCTGAGCACTCTCGATGCTGACGTACTCTTTGATGAAGAACGGCGGTCTCAAGCACGTGGGACCAGCGATCAATGTAACCTCAGCTCCGAGCCGTGCAGCCATCCTGGCGATCTCAAAACCCATCTTTCCGCTGGAACGATTCGTTATCACGCGAACTGGATCGATGCTCTCCCAGGTGGGACCAGCAGTCACGAGCAAGCGAAGATCCCTGAGGGGCTTGTCGCTACCGAGTATGTATATGGCCTCCTGAACAACCTCGTTCTCTGGATACCTTCCACGACCCATTTCACCACACGCGAGGTGTCCTTCTGCGGGATCCAAGACCCACCATCCCATCCGACGGAGTTTTTCGATGTTTTCCTGTGTGATAGGATTTTCGAACATGCGCACATTCATGGCAGGGACTAAAAGCCTCTTGTCCTTCGCAAAAGCGAGAGATACCATCGTGAGCAAGTTGTCCGCGACGCCGTGTGCGATCTTTGCGATCGTGTTGGCCGTAGCAGGTGCAACCACGAACACGTCTGGCCATCTGGACAATTCCGTGTGCGGTATCCAGCCATCTTTTATGTTGAATGCGTCCTCATCCGTGTACACCGGACAGTTGCCAACGGCAGAAAACAGGTCCTTCGAGACCAGCTTCTGCGCACTCTCTGTCATGATGATCCTCAATTCGTGCCCGTCTTTGCGCAAACTACTCACAAGCCCTACGACTTTGTACAGGGCGATGCAGCCCGTCACGCCGACGAGGACCTTCATGGGATCACTTCACATTGGGAAGCAGTATGCGCAGGATCTCTTCGTTCTTTATTCTCACGTAACCGGCCTGAATCTCCTGAAATGCGATCGAAACAGGGTTGTTTTCAATCGGTGTGACATAAGGTTTTGCATACTCTTTGAGTGCCTCTGCCCTCTTGGCTACGGCTATCGGTATAGCGTACTTGTAAGGTATCTTCTGTGACAGTCTGTCATAATGCAGTATCTGCTTGCTCATTTGGAATCACCTCCGTCCGAAAAGATCTTGTGAAATCCGAGCCGTTCGATCACCCTGTTGACCTTCAACTGCTCGGCAACGATTATAGAAGTGAGTTGATCGATCGATTCCTGAAGATCTACATTGACGATGAGATACTGAAACTTCGGTATCTGTTCCAGCTCCTTCTTGGCATCCTCGAGTCTTTTGATCATATCCTCCTGGCGTTCGGTACCACGTTTCAACAAACGTTTCTTGAGTTCATCGAAAGAAGGTGGAGCCACGAAGATGAAGACGGCATCTTTGACCTTTTTCATAACCGTCGTTGCACCTTGAACGTCTATGTCCAGTATGACGTTGACGTTGCTTCTGAGCTGTTCTTCCACAAACCTGCGTGGTGTACCGTAGTAGTATCCGTGAACAATGGCCCACTCTAAGAATTCGTCTTCTTTCATCATGCGTATGAAAGTCTCCTCGTCCACGAAGAAATAATCTCGACCCTCAACTTCGTTAGGTCTCTTGGGCCTCGTCGTGCACGAGACCGAAAAGACCAGGTTCTTGACTCGTTTCATCACACCCTCGATGATCGAAGTTTTTCCAACGCCGGAAGGTCCACTTATCACATAGAGAACTCCCGCCACAGATCTACCTCACTTTGCTCAGGGTTTCCTCGATCTCCACCATGGATTGCTTGAACCTCTGTGCTATGGTTTCAGGTTGAATCGCACTGAGAATGATATGGTTGCTGTCTGTAATGATGATGGCACGTGTCTTTCGCCCATAGGTCGCGTCAATGAGTTTTCCCTCGTCCTTCGCTTCCTCTTTGAGTCTCTTCAAAGGGGCAGACTCGGGGTTCACTATTGCGATGACTCGATCTCCAGAAATGACGTTTCCAAAACCTATGTTGATCAAACCGTACACGCTCTATACCTCCTTGGAATATTTCATTCCAAGTTTTGAACCTGTTCTCTGAACTGTGATATCAGTACCTTTCCCCTCAGCGCCAGATCTATCAGACCTGCATCTTCTGACTTGGAAAGCACTGTGTTGAGTTCTCGAAGAATCTCCTGAGCGAGAAAATCCAGATGACTTCCAACGGCTTCCTTGCTCGACAGCAACTCCATCGTTTTACTCAGGTGAGTCTCCAGCCTGTCGATCTCCTCACGAATGTCCAGCTTCTGCAGACTCATCGCAACCAAGTTTTCGAAAAGGTTTGCATCGATCTGGGCGTTGTCCAAAAGTTGCTGGATCTGATTGCGAAGCTTCTCCTTCAGAGATGGTAGCACACCGTTTGCCGTTTCCCTCAGCTTGTCGGTGAGAGCATTCAGCCCTTCCACGATCGCTTGTAGCTGCTTGGAGAGTTGCTGGCCTTCTCTCTCACGTTCCAAATCGAGCTTCTGAAGAGCTTCCTCAACCACTTCTTCACAGATCTTCCAGATGCGTTCTTCTTGTTCCTCGGAAAGTTCAAACTTCACCAGTTCTCTGAATCTGAGCAACTGATCGAGATTTACCGGCTCTGGAATTCCAAGTTTGGTGACGAGCTCTTCGAGCCCATCGTAGTACGCCTTTGCCAACCCAAAATCGATACGGAGTGCGTCCGCTGGTGGGACCAAGAATTCGACGAACAGTTTCAAAAAAACCTTACCTCTCTTGACGTATCGCTGGATCAACTTGGTCAACTCTATCTCGCGCGAAGAAAGAAAAGACGGACAGTTCAGTTCAATGTTCAGATAACGAGAATTGAGAGCTTTTACCTCGCAGCTTACCCTATATTCTTTCGAGATCCTTTCGACCTTAGCATAGCCCGTCATGCTTTTTGGCAATCATATCACTTCCTTATGAATTATAGCATTTCCACGGCAGATAATACCCGAAATGGGCCCGTTTTCTTTTAGAATCTCGCCGTTTCTTCAGAAAGCTGCGCCAAATCTGAAGAAAGGCTTGAAGTTATCCCAGGTCCACTGACCGTTGAAGTTGTACGCGACTCCGAAGCCCAGCACACCCAGAAGTGGTATCGCCACGTCAAGCTCCGGACCGGCAGTGAGACTCAAAGTTGGTTGGGAAAGCGTCTCACCTGTTCCACCGACATCCACGAAAACAAGCGCGTACATCGGAAGCGTTTGAGATTTGAGATTGTACCTCAACTCTCCGCTGGCCAAGATGCCCGCCTTCGCTTTACCTCCATCCACGCCTCGCACCGAGTCGATCCCGTAGAAGAGGATCGTCTCCGGAGTGGTACCTGGGTTTTCGTACTGTTCAAAAAGCACAGCGCTCGTGAAGAATCTGAACGCACTGACGAGTTGATCGTTCCACACAGGTACGAAGATGCGCGCATCCAGTCGGAACTTCCAGTAGTCTCGATCGGCAAGAAAGTCGAACAAGCCGGCCTTGTCTACACCGAGGTATATATACTGACCACGCGCGGGAAATATAGGATCGCTCCTCGTATCATAAGAGTAGTTGCCGGAAAGAATGAGCGTGTTCTCCTTGAAATCACTGTACATTCTGTTCTCGTACGTCACGCCACCACCGAAGGCATGTCCGGAGAATCTGAGTGTGGATGCGTTACCTCCGACCTTGAGAACTTGCGTGCCATCAGTCCATTCGTAACTGAACAGCGCACCGAGAGTCGCAGGAATTTGGAACGGTTTTCTGATCGAGTAGTCGAACTGGACAAGCCTACTCTCGAATCCAAGTTTCAACGTTGTCGAGAAGGTCTGGCCATAGCCGAACGGGTTCATCGTCGAGAATGAAAGTTCTCCGAAGAAACCCTCGTACCACGGTCTATCTTTGACGGGGCTCCAGGATATTCCGCCAGAGAGTGTGAACTTTTTGTCCTTCTCTTTGACTTCCACCACGACGGTCACGTCACGGTTTTCCGGCGTACCGACGGGATAAACCGCCACGCCCTCGAAGAACTGCGTTCTGTTCAAAGCCGACGTGGTGTCGTAGAAATCTTTCTCCGTGAGAGGTTCACCAGATCGAAAGGTTACAAGATCTTCGACGACATAGATTTTCGTCCGATCAAAGCCCTTGAACTCCACGTTCGCAACGTACTTTTCAACTATGTTGAAGCGGAGCGTCTCGTCTTCGTCCACTGGCACGACATGGCACATGGGATAGCCGTTCTGTTTGTAAAGATCGATTATAGCCTGCATCGACCGCAAAACGTCAGGATTTCTAACGAGTCTGTACTCGCTCACGGACACAACCTTGCGTAGTTGCTCGGAACCGATCAGATTGTTTCCCGAGAACTCGATCTTTTCATACACCTTGCCTTCCTCGGGAACGAACTTCGGTTGGACGACCTTCACCTTCATTACAACGGCTTTTTCAGAAACATTTGGTATTTCTATCTTCTCAAAATCGACGGACGTTTCCTTGCCAAAGTACACATAGTTTGCGAGTGTGGAAAAAACGGAAGAGATGTCACTGACGGTCGGATAGCAACGTTTTATGTCCTTGATCAGGAATCTCAGAAACGCTGGAGTGGTGTAGAAATCTTTGAGTGTACTGATCTTTATCTGATTTCGCACCTGTGAGATGTCCAAACCTTCCGTTTCACCCTCAAAGTATATGTCCCACAGTGCGTAAGGAACGACGTTGAACACGTAAACACTATCCTTGAAATCTCCACTGAGTTCGACGAGAAAATAGCCTGCATCTTCGAACATCTTCTTCATCGCGCTCAGGCTTTCCTTGACCTTCACCATGCTGAGCGCCTTATTTTTCTCGAGCGTGACAGCACTGGCAAGCTCTGTCGCCTTAACTATCTCCGCACCTTCGAGGTTGATCTTCCAGTCTCTGACGATGGGGTTTTCCTGAACTACAATCTGAAGTACGAAGCGACCTTCAGAAGCGACCAGCTTCGGTTCGAGTGAGGAGAAATATCCAGTGTCGAAGATCTGCTTAGCAATGTCTTGAATGGCTTCGTCCTTCAGCTCCACTCCAAGGTAATTCTTCACCAAAGGCAACAGTTCTGCTTCGGATATGGTCACCAACCCCACGAATCTCACGTCCGATATGACAATACCAAAGAGAAGCAATCCCAGGATCGATGAGAGCAACAACGTGAGAACCCTCTTCATTTCGATACCTCCCCTTCGAACAAGCTCTTCTCCAGTTGATCGATAACATCGTACAAGGAACTGATCACGATCGGAGAGGAAAGATCAGAAAAGATCTCGATCAACCGCGACGTCGATATCTCATAGCACGCATCCTCGTAGCACCTCTCTATGCACAATTCTACACCCTCTGGTGTCCCAGTCAGCAACGTGACCAAACAACCCACGAGATCACCCACTTCCTGGCAGTCGACATGTGAGGTGTTGAAACATGCCGTCAGTTTCGTGCCTTTGCCTTTTTCGCTCTCAAGCTTTACGAACCCACCAGTGGCCTCACACGCCTGTTTCAAGAACGGAAGGCCCAATCCAACCCTCCTAACTTTTGGATCGCGAGTCGTGTAAAAAGGATCAAAAACCCTGTTCAGTTCATCCTGTGTCATCCCTGTCCCGTCGTCTTCCACAGTGAAACAGAAGGTATCGCGCGTTTGAGAGATCTTCAGATGCACGTTTCTGGCCCCCGCCTTGAAAGAATTCTGAACTATGTCCATCACGTGATCAACGATCGTTCTCAGTCCCATATCGTCAACACCTTGCTTGGGTCAGGATTTTTCAAGAAATCGAAGAATTCCTCTATACTCAACGCGTCGAGATCAAAACGTGTGAACCTGCAACCAATTTCGTCCGGTCTGTGTGCATCGGAGTTGGTCAAAGGCACATAGCCTGACCTTAAGACTTTTTGCCATCCTTCCTTCGTTCTGACCTCAGCCATCCTCACACGATCGTTTGTTGGAAAGATACCCAGCTGGTACAGCACACCGAACTGCCTATCGACGTGCGCATAAACTGGAACGCCATCGAAAGCGAAAATCAGTTCCACGATCTTCTCCAGACTCATATCGACAGCTATGTGCAGGTATCCTTCTTCCATGGCTATGAACTCGTCGTTTTCGTTCACTAAGAGCTGATAACCCAGCGTTTCCGGATCGAACTCGACCTTCAGTCGGTGCCGTTTCAAAACTTCACAGAACGTGTTTGCCACCTCGATTGAACGAAAATACGCAAGCACGTGGACTTCTTCTTGAGACGTGATCTCTATACCCCCTAACACGGGCACATCACACGCTTTTGTGAAAGATTCTAAGTTCGCGCAGCTGTTGTGATCACAGATAGCTATGATGTCGAGTCGCTTCTCTTTTGCTTTTGAACACACCACACTGGGAACCATGGTTATATCGGCGCAGGGCGAAAGACAAGAATGTACATGAAGATCAGCTTTGATCACGGCTCTATGCCCATCCCGTACAACCTTCCTACGATTTCGAAAGGACTCTTGTCCGTCCTCAGTAAACAAACGCCCTCGGCCTTTGCTTTTTCAATTGTCTCGTTTGAAAAGCTGTGAGCGTTGCAGAGGACGATCGCACGTATTCCCGTGATCACCGAAACGGCGATGATGTTGACGTGCGACTGGACCGTGACCCATATCGAGTCCGATTTGGCGTGTGCCATCACTTCACTCAGAAGGTCCCCCACACAGCCGTAGCGCACGTCGACCTCGCAGTTGCCACAACAAACTTCCAAGTTCAAGGTTTTAACAATCTCAGAAAGCTTCATCTGCTTCCCTCCTTGTTTCTGCGAAATTCCATCTCCACGACTACTCCCGCACCAACTTTGGAGACAACCATCAAATTGTCCGAACATCTCTTCATGTTTGTGAAACCCATCCCCGCACCGAAACCCAATTCTCGCACGTAATCCGGTGCGGTCGAGTAACCTTCCTTCATGGCAAGCTCAACGTTGTCGATGCCCTTTCCTGTGTCCTCGACACGCACGAAGATGCTGTCAGGCTTTATGAAGCAGTAGATCGCACCCGTGCTTCCGCTGTGTATCACGACGTTGGTCTCCGCCTCGTAGGTAGCGATCGCCACCCTTCTCGCCGTCTCAGGATCGACACCCTTAGAAAGTAGAAACTGTCTCAGTTTCGACGCACCCACACCTGCAAGATTGATGTCGTAATAATCTATGGGAAAGAAAAAATCGGCGCCGCTCTTGTCGAGGCTCTCGCCAGTGATCAACGATCTACCGAAATAGTCAGGGCTCTCGAGCACTTCCTTCCTTCGCTCGTCGTGCAAATACACCAATCCGAGCTTCGCAAGCAATGCCATCATCACGTCGTTCTTCGTGATGATACCCAGCACTCTGTTGTTCTCGTCCACGACGGGGAAGCGTCCATAAGAATACTTTTCGAACGTCTCTATTACCTCCTTCAGGGTGTCTGAGCTCTTCAGGCACACAACGTTCTTCGTCATATGATCCTGAACCTTTTCGTCGATGTAGCCGCCCTCGAGGGCCTTTATGATATCTTCGATGCTTACTATTCCAACGATCTTTCTCTCGGAATCAACGACCGGCACACCGGAGATGCGTTTTATCCTCAGTATCTCCTTGACCTGCCGGAGCGTTCTATCCGGATGCACCGAAATAACGTTCGGATTCATAACTTCAAGCACGGGCATGTCGAAAAAGAAACTTTGAACACGATCGAGAACCTTTTCCATCGTTCACACTTCCCAGATAGGTCTGATGCCTTTCGCGTAGAGTCGTCCGCACGCCTCGAACATGGACATCTTGGTTGCGGCAAGCACAATGCCAGCAACCTCTGCCATTTCGACCGTTTCAGACGGCAGGCTTTCTCTTCTCACGACTATCACCGCCGGTATACCAACCACCTCGGCCGTCCTGACGACCTGCGGTGTACACAGACCGGTGATCAAAATCACGTCAGGTTTGGCGATCGCCAGGACTTCGCTCATGAGATCGGAAGCAGCCGCGTGTTCGAACTGCATCTGATCCACTTTGTGCTCGTTGGCCAGGACCTTGGCCTTCAGCTCTGCCAAGATCTCTGCGAGTTTCATTCGGCTCACCCCTTCAGAAGATCACCCCTGTAAGTGTACCTCACAAACGCCTCGTAGCTCTTCGGACAGACCGATTTGAAAATCTGCGCAACTGCGAGAGCGTACTGCTGCATTTCCCACTGTGCGTGCGAATCGGCGCGGAGAGACAAAAAGTTCATCAAGCTTCTCGCGTTGACCGTCCAGACGAACTGCGTGTACAGTGCGACGGGGAGCACCATTCGGGCGATCTCCCTACGTACTCCAGAAGCGATCAGTTCCTGATAGGTTTCATAAGCGAGTCTGTAGGTCTTCTCGATCTTCTCTATCGATTTCTCATCGAGCCTGTCCTTACCTGGGACATAGAACTCATCCTCGTACTCACTGTAACGGCCGCTCAACTCGTTGTAGGAAGCGATCCTGTGTCTCATCCACTGCCTGGCAACAAAGATGGGACATTTGACATGAAAGGTGAACGTCACGTGCTCAAAAGGAGTTTCGTGCCTGTTCTTCATTAAGAACTCGATCAACTGTCTGTCGCGTTCCTCGTCGCCAGGCTGGGATGCATGACATATCCTTGCAGCTCTCACCACGGAAGTGTCGTCACCCATGTGATCGACCAGCTCTACAAAGCCGTGGTCCAGGACATCGATGCGCATTTTCATTCCTCCTTGTACTTCGTCACGCACGCATAAGCGTTGTGAGCGTGTATAGATTCGAAACTCTCCACTTCGACCCGGTACCAGAAGATCCTCTCGTCCGCATTCAGCTTCAACGCAATTTCTCTGGCCACATCCTCGACGAAACGAGGATTCTCGTAAGCCCTCTCGGTGATGTACTTCTCGTCCGGCCTCTTGAGTATAGTATAGACCGGCGCACTCGCGGCTTGTTCAGCATATTCGATGAGCTCCTCGAACCAGACAAGTTTCCTGGATCTTATGTGTATCCATGCAACGGCACGCTGGTTGTGCGCACCGTATTCGCTTATTTCCTTTGAACAGGGACATAGCGTGAGTATGGGAACACCCACACCCACGAGGAAATCGTACTTTTCAAAGGTTTTTTGCCCTTCGATTCTGCATGTGTAACTGAGAAAACTTTTCTGACCAGAAACCGGGGCTTCTTTCACCAAAAAATATGGAAACTCTATCTCGACCCTTGCAGTGGACGCTTTCAACTTGGTTCTGAGCTCTTCGAGCATCTGTCTGATCAGTTTAGGATCGATTCCCAAACGATATTTGTTCAGCACCTCCACGAACCTGCTCATGTGCGTGCCACGGAAATGCTCCGGCAGGTCCACGTACATGTTGATTTTCGCCACGGTGTCTTGATAACCGTTGGTCTTGTCCATCACCGTTATGGGGTAGGAAAGGTTCCTTATGCCTACCCTCTGAAGATAAACGTTCCTGTCATCCTTCTGATTCTGCACATCTTTCATCGTTCGATCCCCTGTACGTGACGAAAGAGTCCGCAGTTTCCCAGACCGTCACTTCGTAGAGTTTCCTTCTCTCATTCTTCAGTAGTGGTTCAAGCTTGTTCCAGACCCATCTGGCTATGTTTTCGGCCGTTGGCTGGGGGATGATCTGGTTCAAATAATTATGATCCAGCAAAGAGATCACCTGTTCGTGCACCAGACGTTTGAGCTCCACAAAATCCATGATCATGCCTTCTTCGTCTGGAAGTCCAACCAACGTGACGCGCAAACGGTAGGTATGACCGTGGAGATTTTCACACTTGCCTTTGTATTTGTCCAGTCTATGTGCTGCATCGAATACGAACTCCTTTGACAGGAAGAACATCACATCACCTTCTCACAAATAACGCTGTAAAGAACATCACACCCTGAATGAGAACTGTGAGTGCCCCGGGCGGCGCATCGATGACAAGAGATAGAAACAATCCCAGAACTACACTGATCGAAGAGATCAACGGAGCAAAGATGAAGGCCCAGCGGTAATCTTTGAAGGACATCGTTGCCGTCGAAGCTGGGATAATGAGGAAAGCCGAAACGAGTATCACGCCAACCGTTCGAACGCCCACAACCACGCTGATGGCAAGGATCGCTAAGAACAGCTGGTAGACAACATCTATCTTGGGATGCATGAGCCTGGTGAAGTCTTCATCGAAGGTGAAATGGACCAACGCGTCCCTGAAGACGACGTTGAAGAGAATGACGATGCCTGTCACGATCGAAAGGTGCAACAGATCGCTCTTGGTTACAGTCAGAACATCTCCGAAGAGGTACGCTGTCAGGCTTCGCTGTTTCTTCGCAACAGAGAAGAGGACGATGCCGACAGCCATGGTCAGCGAAAAGAGAACGCCGATCGCCGCATCTTCGCTCACGCTTTTTCGAGAGAGCTTTCCCAGCAAGAGGGAAACCAACACGGACAAAACAACTGCGCTGAAGAAACTCGAGAAACCTAAGATCACTCCGATCGCCGCCGCGGCGAACGCAACGTGAGCGATCGCATCCCCAAAGAAGGCCATCCTTCTGAACACGACATGAACACCCATGATAGCAGTCGAGATGGCCGTCAGGATCCCAGCCAGGAGCGATTTTTGATAAATTTCAAAAAGGCCTGTCATTCGCCTTCACCGTGCCTGTGTGTCAAGGGTTTGACCCCGTAACCGTAGAGCTTCACCAAGAAGGAGTCCATCGAAAATTTTTCCTGTGCAGAAACGTGGCAGACGAGTGTTCTGTTTATGCAGAATATCTGATCGCTGAAATCCATTGCGAAACCAACATCATGAGTTACCATCAAGACCGTGGTCCCATCTTGAACGAGGGATCTGATCAACAGATAAAACTCGTTCTGACTCTCATAATCGAGTCCCGTGACAGGTTCATCCAGGACCAGTAATTTTGGATGCGAAACGATGGCCCTTGCGATGAGCACCCTTTGCTGCTGTCCCCCACTCAGGGTCGAAAAGTTAGCCTGAGAAAACTGGCGCATACCGACCTTCTCCAGAGCCGCCAGGACCAGATCCTTTTCGTTCTTCCCCTCTCGTAGGCCCATTTTCACAACATCATAGACCCTTATCGGGAAAGACCTTCTGAAACTCGAACGTTGAGGCAGATAACCGACGACGTTTCTCTGAAGGTATTCATGGTTGGGTTGATCAAAGATGTGGATGCTGCCAGAAGAAGGCTTCAGAAGGTTCATGATCGTCTTCACGAGGGTGGTCTTCCCACCGCCGTTGGGCCCAACGATCACGTACAAACCTTCCTTCTTTATTGAAAAACTCACATCTTTGATCACTTCCTGTCCGTTCAGAACGACCGTAACGTTCTCCACTCTCAGTGGCTCCAAGATTCGTTCCTCCGAATTCATTTTATCATCAAGACTTTGTGTACAATAAAAAGAGAGGTGATCTGGATGGAAACCAGCAAGCGCTTCGAGCAAGTCAGAGAAAGACAAAAAAGACTGGAAGAAAACATGGCACGCATCAAGCACAAGTTAGCCATTCTGAGCGGTAAAGGCGGCGTAGGAAAAACGACCGTTGCTGTGAACACTGCGGTCGCGCTCGCCGAAGAAGGTTTCAAGGTGGCACTCCTCGATCTGGACCTTCACGGACCGAACGTGCCTCGTATGCTGGGAATCGAGGACGCTCCGTCTGCACGCGATGGTTTGATCGTGCCCGTGAAATACGGACCCAACATGTTAGTTCTCTCCATCGGCATGATCGTTGAGCCCGAGCAAGCAGTGGCGTGGAGAGGGCCGCTGAAGCATTCTGCGATAATGCAGTTCCTGGCAGACACAGACTGGGGAGATCTCGATTTCATGATCTTTGATCTGCCGCCTGGGACTGGCGATGAAGCTATGAGCCTGATGCAGCTGGTAAAGCTGGACGGGATCGTTCTGGTGACAACGCCACAGAGGGTGGCCGTGGACGACGTTCTGCGCGCCATGCACTTCAGCCAGGAAATGGGCCATCGGGTGCTTGGCTTCGTCAACAACATGGCCTATTTGATATGTCCGCATTGTGGTAAGAGAATAGAAACCTTTGGTGATGATTCTTCCAGCGTGCTTTCACAGCTTCTGGGTCTGGAGTGTCTCGCAACGATACCTTTGGAACCAAGGCTGGCAAAGTTTCTCGATGAGGGAAAGACCGCTCTGATGTACATGAGGGGTACTGAAGTCGAAAAAGCCTTCAGGGAGTTAGCAGCAAACATACTTTCAAGGCTCGGAGGTGAACGCGCATAAACTTTCTGGCCGTTGTGTCACATTTCATAACCGATTTCTTCGTTTCTTTTCTCAACCCACTCGCACCTTTCTTCATGCGAAAGTTCAACATCGGAGTGAAAGAAATAGCACTGCTCATAACATCGATCAGTTTCTTTTCTTCCATCTTCCAAATCGTTTTTGGCATGATCGCCTCCAGACTCGAGAGCCTGAAGCGCGGCCTGCTTGCGAGCATGTTGCTCACGGTCGGTTCGATGGCACTGGTGGGTTTCTCACGGAACATCGTCGTTTTACTATTGCTCTTTCTGATGGCATATTTCGGTAACTCGGCCTTTCATCCAATAGGCGCCGTGATGGCGCGAGGAAGCAGTCCCTATTCTCTATCAATTTTCGTGGCTGCGGGAACATTGGGAACAGCACTTGGGCCAGTTTTTATAACGCAGTTCGTTTCTCGCTATGACTTCGAAAAGCTCTGGATCGTTTCGATTGTGAGTGTTGTGACCTTTTTGATGCTGTACATGAGACAGCCAGAGAAGGTGAACGCGAGCAAAGTCAAAGATCACACCAGGTTCAGAGACAATCTGCAGGGACTCAGGAGAATAATCGTGCTTTGGTTCGTTGTGACCGTGAGGACCCTGGTGATCACCTTGTCGAACACTTATGGACCAATAATAGCAAGTAAGAGAGGGCTCCCCCTGACCTTTGGAGGACTCTTGTTGACACTGGGGGTCGGGCTTGGTGTGGCCACAACGATGGCGGGTACGTGGATGAGCGAAAGATTCGGCAACCACATCACGAATCTGGTCAGTTTCGCTGGAATGGCGATCGGTGTTCTGATCCTTGCCCAACCAGTGTCTGCGCTGATGCTGGTTGTGGGTTATCTGCTTGTCAACGGTTGTGGTTATCTGACCATGTCCACGAACGTTGCACACGCACAACAGTTGATGCCCGAGAACGCAGCGCTCGCATCTTCAACGGTGATGGGTTTCGCGTGGGCGTGCGGCGTCGCGCTCAGGTATCTTTTGATACTCCCGTTTGGAGAGAACATAATGGCGCAGCTGATTGTGCTCTTTGTCATTTCGATCGTCATGGTACCAATCTCCGTGCTGAAAATCGAAAGAAATCACACGGTTCTGAACGGGAGGGGAGGCTATTGAAGGAAAGAAATGTCGCCCTCTATTACACGTTGCTCTACACAGCTATTGTGATGTTTCTGTGGATCGTTTTCAAGCCGTTCTTTCAGATATGTCTCTTCAGCTTCATCCTCGTGATGCTCGTTGATGCGATCGCGAGTCTTCTGAAAAAGTTTTTCAGGTTGAAACGCAAAAGAATTGCCACAATCCTGGCCATGGTTGTGTTCTTTTTTCTCTTTGCTTGGGCGCTCGTGGAAGTTCTACCGAAGGCGTTCACACAGCTTGCCGATTTTTATAACTTGGTGTCAAAGGTGATCCGTGAGAAGGCTTGGCAAGAATACCTTGCTCAGCAGGAGGGTCTTGCAAAACTGTTGAACGATCTGGCCGACTTTTTGGTACCGTATCTGGATAAGTTGCTGGAGTTCGTTTTGAAGTGGATCGCAGCGAATGTTCCGAATTTCCTCGTTGTCACCTTTTTCACGATTCTATGCGGTATCTACGCTTCCTTCCACGCTGGTGCGATTGCTCGGTTCATCCCTAATCTATACCCAGCAACCTGTAGAAGCTTTGTAGACGGGTTCGTGAACGATTTCAAGGTGAGCATGAGAAGGTTCATAGGTGTGTTGGTCCTGAACGCGATGATAGTTGGTCTGGCTTTTGGCGTCCTTTTTACGTTTTTGAGTCCACGATACGCTCCGCTGATCGGGATATGGGCCTTCGTGACGAATCTCATCCCCATAGTTGGTGTCCCGCTTGAACTGGTACCAATTCTTTTGTTTTCTCTCACCTTAGGCCTCGGAACACTACTGTGGGTCTTCGTATTTGCTTTCATAGTGCATCTTTTTGTATTCGTGTTATTTTTCGAGGTAACGAAGACCACGATGCGAGTCAATCCGGTTTTGATGATCCTGTCCATCGCGTTAGGAGGCATGTTGTTCGGTTTCGCAGGAGTGTTCGTCGGTGCACCCATGGCGGCGTACGCCACGATCTTCTACAAACACTTTTTGAAGGCAAGGTTTGAGGAAACATGACTGTGAAAAGGTTTCTTCTGATTGTTTTGCTCCTCTTCGTCCTGAATATACTCGCGCAAAGTTTGGAAGAACTCGAGAAGAATTGGGACGAACTGCTCCAGAGGATATTGCGTGAACCGGAGTCGGACCAGCTCATAGAACTTGGTAAAAAGCTTTCCGCCAAGAGAAGACTCGCGCAACTGGAAAGCTTGAGAGACTCAGTTCTTGAGGAGAAGCTTGACAAGTTCGTCAGAGACCTTTCCGAAATGAGTGAGACGAGAGAAGATCTTCTGGACGAATGCTTCGTGCTCTTTCCGAAATTGAAGGAAGATGTTGCGAACTTTGAGCATGGTGATTTTTCGAAACTGAACAGCGTTTCTGCCCTATGGAAGCTCGGATACAGAGCGATTCTGCCACAGGGTTTTGCCGAATGGCTGGTCCAGAGGTTCCTGAGTGACCCCTTCCTGGTGGACTGGAACTTAGTGTTCCTTCTGAAGAATTCGCTGAACAAAAACGACGTTGCTCGACAGATCAGGCAAGAATGTGAAAAATTAAAGGACAAAGAGGAAAGTTATTCGGCTCTGTACAGGTTGATGGTCCTGGCAAAACAGCTCGATGGACTTGATTCGCAATTCGAAAACGAGCTGAGCAGGTACATAGAGCTCATGACAGCTTTGGAAAGACTTCCAGCAGAGCGCTTTTCTGAGGAAGAGTTCGAGAAGTTCTCCAGGGCGATCGACGCGTTGAACTTGAAGAAAGACAACTTGAAGGCGATCCTGTCGCACCTTGCAGAAAGATCTGGCATCCAGGACGCTGTGATGAGAGAGCTTGGAAATGACCGCAGCAACCTGCAGAGAGTCGTGGCGCGTTGGAAATTCCGTGTTGATTTGATGATCCTGGTCGTTTCAGCATTTTTCGTAACGTTATTCCTGTTACCCAGAAGATTGAAAATATCGTTTTTCGCTTTCTTCAAGGCTTACAGAATCGCTATATGGCTCTGTCAGAAGGAACTCAGCAAGGACCCCACCGACATACGCTTGAGGACTCAGCTCGCCATGTTCTACGAGCGCATCGGTGAGAACGAGAAGGCGTTTCAGGAGTACAAGATCGTGCGTGACCTGTCACGTATGGTCAAGAAAGATCGGATCCTCCCACGTGCGTGACCTTCGAAGACACCTTCATCGCCATTTTTTCCCACGCACCTGACATGTAGAACAGAAGTTTGACCACACTCCTGAAGCTCATGTCGATCATCATACCGAGCCACGCGCCCAGAAGTCCCAAACCCAGTTTCACTGAAAAGAGGTACGCCAGAGGCAACCTGACGGCCCACATCGAGACAGTGGAAACGATCATACCGAAAGTCGTGTTCCCGGTTGCCCTCAGTACCCCGTTCATACTGGACTCCAGCGCGAGGAAAATCTGAAAGAGTCCAACCAGTCGCACGGGTATCTTCGCAAGTTGAAGAATCTCAGCTTGATTCGTGAAGAGGTTTATCAGAAGCTCAGGGAACAGAAAGATGAACACGCCCACCGAGACCTGTATCAGCGCAGCTATTATGAAACCCTGCCTTGCCACCGCCGTGACTTTGTCGAGCCGTCTTCTACCGTTGTACTGACCCGCCAGCGTGGTGACCGCCACCGAGATGCCCCAACCCGGCATGAAAGACAGTGACTCAATGCTGATACCGATCCTGTGACCCGCATAGGCCATTGGACCAGACGCCAAGAGTATGCTCGCAAAAATCAACAGGCCCGAAGAGAACATGAAGTTTTCCCCTGCGGCTGGTAAACCCACCGAAACGATGTCCCTGAAGTTTGCCAGATCCAGTTTTATAGCCCTCCTAACATCTTCGTTGAGATGTGGATTTTTCATGATGGCAAGCAAGAGCATGAACGATCCCACGAACCTCGAAATGACTGTGGCCAACGCTGCACCAAAGACTTCCATCCTTGGGAAACCAAACTTACCGTAGATCATCGCATAGTCCAAAAATACGTTGAGCGAATTCGCAATTCCTGTAACAAACATGGGAGTTTTCGTATCGCCCGAACCGCGCAGGGCAGCACCCAGCACTGCCATCAACGCCATGCTCGGCATGCCAAACAGTATCGTCTTCAAATAAGTGGAAGCGTAGTCAAACACAACACTGTCGACGTTGCCAAAGATTTTCAAGAAATTAGAAGAGAAAGGTGCAAGTATCATGAGAGCGGCTGACCACAGCAGGCACAGATGAACCCCGTTCCACAGCGAACCACTCGCCTTGTGTTTGTTGCCCACACCTGTCGCGTTCGAAACGATGACGTTCACGCCCACAGCCGCTGCCACGACTACGACCTGGAAAACGAAAATCAACTGGTTCGCCAATCCAGCTCCGCTCATTGCCTGCCATGACAGATGTCCAAGGAAGGCCGTATCGACCATCCCAAAGAGCATTTGAAGCAAATTCTCAGCCATCGAAGGGATGGCAAGCTTCAAGAGTTGCTTCGAAATGAACCTCAGTTCGCTCCCACGAACAGAATGTTTCAGCAGAGAATATTTCAATTGGTTCCACCCAAGAATACTCATAGCAGAAGTGGGTTGCGAAATTGGTTCGCATAGTTAACTTTTTGCGAAGTGGATTCTGTTATACTCAATTGGTGTCATGGGAGGTTATTACAGTTTAAAGGATCAGACTCTGAGGATCACATCAGAAGTGAATGGGCAGCGCGTGATCGTCATCAACACGGGTGCGGAGGATGTGTTCACGAAACTCCTGCTCGATAGGGCTGTCTTCGTAACAACGGATGAGGAATTCTTGAAGCTCGCCGATCCAAGATCGATCAGGTTGGTGATGAATCCTACGAAGCTGTCATTCGCCCCGGAGACCTTTGACGCTGCGGTCCTCTTCTTCACGTTCTTCTATTTGCCCAAACACGAAGCGATCATCGAGAACGTCAATCGTGTCCTGAAGAAATGGGGGAAACTCTACATCTGGGACGCGGTAATACCGAAGAAGATGGCGCACAAGAGTTTCTTCGTGGTACCTCTGCTGATGGACACGGGGCAGGAGCTGATCAGGACAGTCCATGTCACTAAGTGGAGGCGGGAACAGCCCGTTGGCTTAGTGAAGAAGATTGCGAGAGAAAGGGGGTTCAAAGTGACGAAAGAAGAATTATACGATCAGATCTTCCACCTCGAAATGGTGAAGATTGCATCACTCAAACAGCAAAAATTCTGAACTCACATCGAGGCGAGCTTCACAAGCGTGCTCACCGTTTCCTCAAAGGACGGTTTTTCCCCAATATCCTGCTTTAGAAAGGCATCCAGCAGACTTTTCATCTTTATGGCCTTGTCTATCAATTCGTTCGAACCCGGTTTGTACGCACCCACGTCTATAAGATCCTTTGCCTCCTGATAGGCCGCCATGAGGCTTCTCAGCGTTCTACTGGCCTTCAAGTGTTCCTCACTCACCACATCTATCATGAGCCTGCTTATGCTCGCCAAGACGTCTATCGCCGGATAGTGATTCAACTCCGCCAGTCTTCTCGAAAGCACTATGTGCCCATCAACGATGCTCCTCACCGTGTCGGAGATCGGTTCGTTGAAATCGTCTGCCTCCACCAGGACGGTGTATATGCCCGTAATGCTCCCCTTGTCAGAGTTTCCTGCCCTTTCGAGGATACTGGGTAAACCTGCAAAAACGCTCGGAGGATATCCCCTCGATGTGGGCGGTTCACCTATCGCCAGGCCGATCTCCCTCTGTGCCATCGCCCAGCGCGTGAGTGAATCCACCATCAGAAGGACGTTGTATCCCAGATCTCGGAAGAATTCAGCGATGCTCGTGGCAGTGTAAAGAGCCTTGGCTCTCAACAATGCAGGTTGATCGGACGTTGAAACAACTACGATAGACCTTTTGAGCCCTTCCCCGAGGTCCTTCTCGATGAACTCTCTCACTTCCCTTCCACGCTCTCCGATCAGAGCGATGACGTTGATATCGGCGATCGTGTTTCTCGCGATCATGCCGAGCAAGGTACTCTTTCCGACGCCGCTGCCGGCGAAGATACCGATCCTTTGACCTTTCCCGATCGTGATGAAACCATCGATGGCGCGTACTCCAACGGGAAGAGGTTCCGTGATGCGCATCCTTTTCAGCGGATGCGGGGCGTTCCTCAACAAAGGATATCTTTTTGACGTGGTCAAAGGCCTGCCGTCTATTGGACGCCCGAGCCCATCCAGGATCCTGCCGAGCATGTCTTCACCCACGGCCACATCCAGCTGTCTGGACGTACCGAAGACCAGAGTGCCATGCTTGGCACCAGAAATGTTCTCGAGGGGCATCAAGAGGACACGTCCGTCTTTAAAGCCAACAACCTCACAGAGCGCCTTCCTCGATTCGAGGTCAACCTCACAAACTTCGCCCAGAAACGCATCCGGACCAATGGATTCAACGGTCAAGCCCACGATCCTGACAATCTTTCCGTTGTACTTTGGAAACTCAGTGCTGTTGAGTTTCTCTTTGAACTGTCTGAGAAACTTCGCTGGTTCCGACAGGGCCAAAGACCTCCTCTATCAGCTTCTCCACTAACATGACGGCTGCCTTTCTGGTTCCGTCAAGGACTCCAAGTTCCGTATCTACGAGCACCTCTCCTGGTTTCAAAGATGAGGATCGAACGACCTCGAAACCCATTTCTTCGCACTGCTTCAGAATTTCTGGAAAACTCTCTGCGTCTTTTTCACTGAGTATCACTTTGGCGTTTTTGACCTCGGATAATTTCGCAAAAATCCTGTTCATCTTCTGTCGGAAATCAACCTCGTCGAGAGACTTGAAAGCGATCTTTTCTATCAGGATTCTCAGCACATCGATCAGCTCTTTGAATATTTCTTCCCTCTCCTTTTCAAGCTGCTTTTGAAAGTTCGACATTAAGATGTTGAGCCGCTGAGAAAGTTCTCCTAAATGTTTTTTAAACTGCTGTCTCTCGAGTTCCATCTCCTGGATCATCTTCTGTCTCTTCTCTTTCGCTTCGTTCAACAGCTTGAACGCTTCGGCTTCAGCCTGGCGAAGAATTTCGTCGGCCTTAGCCTTAGCTTCTTCCAATATTCTTGCCACAGTCGCGGGATCGAACGCGTTGTTTGAATCGTTGCTCTGCCGTTCTTTCTTTCCAATGATACAGGGAGCATCTATGAGGAGCTGTTTCTTCTTGATGATCATACGATCAGTTCCTCACCGCCACCACGCGCAATGACGATCTCTCCAGCTTCTTCGAGTCTTCTGATGACGTTTATGATTTTCTGCTGTGCTTCTTCAACGTCCTTCAACCTGACGGGTCCCATGTACTCGAGCTCATCCTGCAGGAGTTGTGCAGCCCTCTTGGATATGTTCTTGAAAATCTTCTGCTTCACTTCCTCGGATGCGCCCTTGAGTGCGAGTGCCAAATCACGCGTCTCGACCTCTCTGAGCACGATCTGCACCGATCTATCGTCCAACTTGACGATGTCTTCGAACACGAACATTCTTCTGCGTATCTCCTCTGCGAGCTCTGGAGAATCGTAGGACAGTTTCTCCATGATCTTCCTCTCGGAACTTCTGTCTATGCTGTTCATGATCTCCGCTGCGGTGTCCACGCCACCGACCTGGCTGAAAGTCTGCATGACGAAACCTGACAGCTTACGCTCGAGATTTTTCTCTATGTCTCTTATCACGTCCGGGGAAGTACGCTCGAGCAGCGCGATCCTCTTTATTACTTCGATCTGCAGTTCTTCTGGAAACGCCGAGAGGATCTTACCTGCGAGCTGAGGTTCGAGATAGCTCAGTATCACCGCAATGGTTTGCGGATGCTCGTTCTGAAGGAAGTTCACCAACTGCAGAGGGTCCGCCTGTCTCAAGAAATCGAACGGCTTCACCTGAAGGTTCGAAACGAGCCGCTCTATGATCCTCATAGCCTTCTCCGGTCCGAAGGCTTTTTGGAGCACCTCTTTCGCGTACTCTATTCCGCCCTGGGCGATCATCTGCCTGGCATTTGCGATATCTTGGAACTCTGTCAAAACCTGCTTTTTCTCTTCGTCCGTTATCTTACCGAGGTTCGCTATCTCGATCGTGAGCTGCTCCACGTCGGACTCATCGAGATGTTTCAAAACCAAAGCGGCCTTTTCCGGACCAAGCATGACTAACAGGATTGCGGCTTTCCTTTTTCCAGTGAGCTGCTTCTTTTCTGGCACCTCAGGTCCCTCTTTCAACCAGCCAAAGCTTTATCACGCTGGCAACCTCCTCGGGATCTTGTTTGAAAACCTTTTCCAAATTCTCCCTCAACTCTTGCAAAGCCTTCTCCTCGGGTGACAACGGCACTTCCTTCACCTTCTCCTCTTCGAGCATTCGTTTCAGCTCCTCTTCCATCTTCACTTTCCTTGCCTCTATTGCCTTTCTCGCCTTCACACGCCTGACTTGCAGGATGATCAAATAGATCAGCAAGAACGACAGGCCTGCGAGCAAAGACAGACCGAGCATCATCGCGGTGTATCTCCTACGCTGTTCCAGTTCGAGTTGACTCTTTCTGAATTCTTCTTCCAGGCTTCTGTCGAATGGAAGAAAAGCTACAGACACAGACAGATTCTGCTCTGAAGAACTTGCCCCTATGCCTTTCTCGACGAGATCGGAAACGATCCTGGCCCACCTATTCATCTCGGTCTCGTTGAAGCCACTGAAAACGCTCGATGAAGCGTCGATGATGACCGATAACGACACAGATCTTATCTCACCTTCTTTGTTCTGAACTAAGTTCTCAACGATTGAGCTCAGTTCATAGTTGGTGATCGTTCTTGTCCTTTCGTACGTGGCCGTACCCTGCGGTGTTAAACTGGGGTAGGTTGGGGGAATGTTCGCCTCGGTACCCACAGGACCACCAGTGGGGGGTATGTTAACACTCTTTTCGCTCTCTTGTTCCTGACTTCTGATCAGGCCACCCTGTCTGGTGATTGGCTCGTACTTGGTGATCTGACGCTCGATTTTTTCCCAATCGAGCTTGATGTCCGGTATCACCTCAACTCTTCCAGCACCAAAAACGGCCTCAAGCGTTTGCTTGATCTTCTTGGCGTAATAGCTCTCCAAATTCATCTTCAGTTCTGTCCTGTCGGCAGCAACAAGCATTTCAGCGGAACTCGTGACCCTGTCGCTCAGAACACGTGAATACTGATCGATCACACGAACGTTTTCGAGCTTCAATCCTTCCACCGCTCCCGCAACGAGTTGCATGATACCCTTGATCTGAGTCTGAGTGAGATCTTTGCCAGGTTCCAAGACCACGAGGACTGATGCCCTGGGCTCGACCATTTCACCACGTACGTAGTAGGTGTACTTTGGAAGCGTTAAATGAACGCGCGCGCTCTTCACACCAGAGATCGTCATGATGCTCCTCTCGAGTTCTCCCTGAAGTGCGATTTGGTAACGCACCTGTCTGTCAAAACTTGTGGCACCAAGGCTCTGCTGGTCCAAAATTTCAAAACCCCGCGTCATTGGGCCCAAAATCCCCGCAGAGGCGAGCCTCATGCGCAGTTCGTAGACGTTGTAGCGTTTGGAAACCAGTATCCTTCCAGGCTCAACCTTGTACTTGATACCCATCGCATCGAGCTGCTGCACTATGTAACCAGCTTGCTCCTCAGTGAGGCCACTCACCAGAGGCACATACCCAGGCGCAGCCAACACAATAGCCATGATCACGATCACAACGATGATCGAAACAACGATACCGCCAAACAAGATCTTGCTTGCGGTCGGCAGGCCTTTCCATTTATCGAGGAACTTGGAGAAAAATTCCTTAAGCCTCCCGAGAAAATCCAGAAGGACCACTCCTGTCAAACTATTTTACCATCGACGGGGCCGTGCCGTTCAAGTTGCTTTCCAGATCTCTCGAAACAATTTTGTAATGATCCAAACCGAGAAAGCCTTTAAAATTGCTTGGAAGATCTTCGCGGGTGTAAAATGGAACTGGAGTGAGTGCGTTGGATTGGACTGTAAGTGTGCAAGATGTATCGTTGAAGAGGAGACTGATCCTAAAAGGTGTCTTTGAAGCTGAATACGTAGATGCCCCTAACGCCCGTTGCAGAGTGATCGAACCCATAGAGGTGAAGATCGTGGTGGTTGCGGCGCGTGATGGCATAGCGATCGGAGGGTATGCCAGAACGACGATCGAGCATCCTTGTGACAGGTGTTTGAAGCCAGTTCTTTTACCGATCAACGGCACGATAGAGGCGCTGTATAAACCCGTTTCAGAGATGCCCGCGAGTGATCAAGAGGAGTTGAAGTCTCTCAGGAACGTGCTATACTACGATTCGGACCAGATCGATCTGACAGACAGGATAATTGAAGCGATCGTGGTCGAAATACCCATGAAGGTCCTGTGTAGTGACGATTGCAAAGGACTGTGCCCTTATTGCGGGGCCGATCTGAACGAGGAAAAGGACCACAAGTGCACTGAGGAAAGCGTTGATCCGAGGTGGAAAAAACTTTTCCTTGTGAAGCAGAACCTGACGAAGGAGGGCTGAACCATGGCGAATCCAAAACAAAAGAGGTCAAGGTCGAGAACACACATGAAGAGGGCCAAGATCTACAGACCCATAAGCGTCCCGATGGCTGTCTGCCCCAACTGTGGCCAACCCAAATTGCCGCATAGAGTCTGTCTGCATTGTGGTTATTACAACGGCAAACAAATCCTCGAAGTAGCGGAGTGAGGCATGGCGAGAATAGGTCTCGACGTCATGGGAGGGGACAAGGCGCCTGTCGAGATCGTTGAGGGCGCCAGGCAGTTTCTTGCGGATGGAAAAGCTGAACTGATACTGGTCGGAACAAAACAGGCGCTCAAGGATATAGACAACGTTGAAAAAGTGGAAGTGAACGACTTCCTTCCCATGGACGTAAGGCCCACCGAAGTGTTGCGCAGGAAGAACTCCTCCATGTACGTGGGCCTGCAACTCCTCAAAGAGAAAAAGATAGACGCCTTCGTGAGCGCTGGAAATACCGGCGCTCTTTTTGCTGGAGCAACCTTCGTACTCGGTAGAATCGAGCATGTGGATAGACCAGCGCTGGCCGTTCCAGTTCCATCTCTCAAAGATTTCACGATCTTGATAGATGCCGGCGCAAACGTTCGTGTGAGGGCCGAACATCTTCTGGATTTCGCAGTCATGGGTCTTGCGTACGCGAAGGTCCTGGGGAAGGATCGGGCAAAACTTGGATTGCTCAACGTGGGAGAAGAAGAGAACAAAGGTGACGAGACCACGAAGGAGGCCTACGAACTTCTCAGGACTCACCTCGCCGAAAATTTCGCTGGTAACGTTGAGGGACACGACATAAACGCTGGAAAGGTAGATGTGGTCGTATGCGATGGCTTTTCTGGTAACGTGGCGATGAAAACTATGGAAGGCACAGCGAAGATGATCGTTACGATTCTCAAGGAACAAATAAAGCGTTCGTCTTTCTTTGCAAAATTGGGTGCATTGATGCTGTCGCGAACGCTGAGAAAAATGATGGAAAAACTCGATCCAAGAACCTACGGTGGAGGTTTCATACTGGGCGTCAACGGATTGGTCATTAAGGCGCACGGTTCCTCCGACAGGAAGGCGATAAAAAACGCGCTGGAAGTTGCACTGAAAGGTGTTCAGATGAATCTCGTTGAGAAGATTGCGGGGGAGATCGCTCGTGTGCGGGATAGTGGGGCTGGTAGGTGAGATCGTCGTTTCTGACCTCATAGAAGGCCTTGAGAAACTCGAATACAGAGGTTACGATTCGGCGGGTGTAGCTTTCCTTCGAGACTCTTCTTTATGTGTTGAGAAAAACAAGGGCAGGGTTGCCTCGCTGAAGGAAAAGCTTTCCGAACTGCTCAACGAAAGGATCACACTGGGTATCGCGCACACGCGCTGGGCAACACATGGAGAACCAAATGACATCAACGCACATCCGCACACGGATTGCCAATCAAAACTTTGTGTTGTACACAACGGAATCATAGAGAACTTCAAAGAGCTCAAAAAGAGACTTGAGGAAGTTGGCCACAGGTTCGTCTCCGACACCGACACCGAAGTGATTCCACACCTCATCGAAGAGTACTACACAACAGACCTCGTGGAAGCTGTGAGGAAAGCCGTGAAACTGCTCGAAGGTAGCTTCGCAATAGCCGTCATCCACGTTGATCATCCGGACATCATCGTGGGTACAAGGAAGGGTTCTCCCCTGATCTTGACCGTTGGCAACGGAGTCGCAGGGATAGCTTCGGATGTGACACCTTTACTGAAGTACTCTAAGGACATGGTTTTTCTCGAAGATGGAGACATTTTCTGCGTCTCGAAGGGTGGTTTCGAAGTTTTCGACGTGGTCGGACGCAAGAAAGAGAGAAAGCCAACACACATCGACTGGACGTACGAGACGGCACAGAAGTCTGGCTACAAACATTACATGTTGAAGGAGATCTTCGAAGAACCATCCTGTGTTGCCGCGACGTTGTCCGGAAGGATCAAATCTGCGAAGGTACATCTGCCGGAAATCGAAGAGCTACAGGATCTGCTCGCGAGTTCGAAAACGTTGAAAGTTGTTGCCTGTGGAACGAGCAGCTACGCGGCGCTTTCCTTCAAGTATTTTCTCGAGAATCTGAGCGACGTGTGTGTCGATGTGGAAGTTTCTTCCGAATTCAGATACAAAAGGCCGAACTTTGACGAAAACACTGTTTTGGTTGCCGTTTCACAATCTGGAGAGACTGCGGACACTCTGGAATCCGTGAGACTGGCAAAGTCGAAAGGTGCGAAGGTCCTGGCGATCACCAACGTCGTGGGTTCAACTCTGATGAGGGAATCGGATCACACGCTGTTGCTCAACGCAGGGCCTGAGATAAGTGTTGCGGCAACGAAAAGTTACGTGACGCAACTGGTGCTGTTGTACCTGCTTGGGCTGAAGATAGTTGAGCTGAGAGATCAGTGGAACGAGCGTTGCACAAAGCTGATCGATAGTTTGCTGAGGCTTCCCGAAGTTCTGGATGCAACGTTGAGCAGGACAGAACACATAAAGGAGGTCGCTTTGAAGTACAAGGATTTTCAGCATTTCATGTACATAGGAAGGGGTCTGGGCTATCCAACGGCACTCGAAGGAGCGCTGAAGCTCAAAGAGATAAGTTACATCCATGCGACTGCGTATCCTGCAGGTGAGTTGAAGCACGGGCCAATCGCACTGCTTGGGCCAGAGTTTCCAGTTTTCGCAATCGCGCCATTCGATGCGCTGTATGCCAAAATGAAGAACAACATGATCGAATGCAAGGCTCGAAAGGCGAAGCTTGTAGTGCTAACCAGCGATGACTGTGAAGATGTCCGTGAGATCGCGGACGATGTGCTGAGTGTGAACTCGTTTTCTGAGCAGTTGTATCCCGTGCTCATGGCACCAGTGATCCAGCTTTTTGCCTACTACATCGCCGACGCCCTCGGACATGATCCGGACAAACCAAGAAATCTGGCGAAGAGCGTGACGGTGGAGTGATGCAATGGAATTTTTAAAGAAACTGTTCGACCTCATGAACGAAAAGGAAGCAATCAACACTGTGGTGCTTGACATGAGAAAAACACCGATGCCAGCGGATTTCTTCGTGATCGCCACTGCGAACTCTCAAACACACATGGGTACTCTGAGAAATGCAGTGGTCGAGTTCTTTTTGACCAACGGTCACTCGCTCATCTACTACGACAAGGGAGAAGGCTACGACTGGCTGTTGATAGACGCTGGAGACATCGTTGTGCACATCTTCACTACACGCGGCAGAGAATTCTACGATCTTGAAGGTCTGTGGAGCGATGCGGTCAAGCTCTTTCAAGCTTGACCGCTGCAACCAAGAACGTTCCTCATCTTGTGCTTGACAAGTTGCTTTATCGCTTCGCGCGCAGGTCCGAGGTATTTTCTCGGATCGAACTCCTCAGGATGCAGTGCAAACACTTCTCGTATCGTGGCGGTCATCGCAAGCCTCAAGTCCGTGTCGATGTTGACCTTGCATATACCCATCGTTGTGGCTTTCCTTATCATGTCTTCAGGTACACCTTGAGCGCCTTCGACCTTTCCACCGTATTTGTTTATCTTCTCGACGAACTCCGGCAAAACGCTCGAAGCTCCATGAAGGACCAACGGAAAGTTGGGTAACCTATTTGCAATCTCTCTCAGGCGATCGAAATCGAGTTTCGCTTCGCCCTTGAACTTGTAAGCACCGTGACTGGTTCCAATCGCTATGGCAAGTGAATCGACATTCGTCCTCTCCACGAACTCCACGGCCTTGTCCGGGTCGGTCATAAAAGCTTCTCTCTCGCTGACCACGACGTGCTCCTCAATCCCCACAAGCCTCCCGAGTTCTCCTTCCACCACGACCCCTCGCGGGTGTGCGTAGTCAACGACCTGTTTGGTGAGCTTGACGTTCTCCTCGAACGGAAGGTGCGAGCCATCGATCATAACCGAAGTGAAGAAGCCGGTGTCGATTACCGCCTTGCAGAGCTCGAACGAATCTCCATGGTCCAAGTGCACACATATGGGAATGTCCGGAGCATCTTCTAAGGCTGCTTGAATGAGCTTGATCAAATAAACCTGCTTCGCGTACTTGCGGGCGCCCGCGGAGATTTGCAGTATCACGGGTGCCCTTTCCTCCTTCGCTGCTTCAATGACGCCCTGAAGAATCTCCATGTTGTTGACGTTGAAGGCCCCTATGGCGTACTTACCGTAAGCCTTCTCGAACATTTGTTTCGAGCTGACGAGTGGCATACGCAGACCTCCCAATTGGTGTATTGAAAGCTGGCGGAGGCGGTGGGACTCGAACCCACAAGGGGGCTTCACCCCCACCGATTTTCAAGACCGGCTCCTTAGCCAGTTCGGACACGCCTCCATCTCATATTATACTCGCAAGTGGAGCCGTTGAAAAGGAGGTGCACAAATGCTGGTACTCGGACTGGACGGTGGTGGAACGAGTCTCAAAGCCACGCTTGCAAAGGATGGCAGGGCAATCAAAAGAAAGATCTTCGAAAAGGGTGTCAACATAAGCGCAGTGAGCGCTGAGGAGCTTGAAAGAACGATCAAAGAAGTGAGAGGTTGGTCTGGACCAGTGGATGAAGTGAGGGCGGCATTTTCTGGCGCGGGTGATCCCGAGCGGAAGGCAGTCTTGACAGCTGTTCTGGAGAAGTTCTTTGCAAAGTCGTCTCGCATGATTCTATCGGACGCCGAGGCCCTAATCGCTTGCCTGTACGAGGGAAAACCTTTGACGATCGCGATCGCAGGCACCGGTTCAATAGTGGTCGGTATCGATGAAAATGGCAGGTTCGTTCGTGCAGGTGGTTGGGGTCATCTCTTCGATGACGAAGCGAGTGCGTTCAGCATCGTGAAAAGTATCATAGTGGAGGCACTACTACACGTGGACGGGCTTGTTGGTCACGATCCAGTTTTCCACGAGCTGCTGAACTACTATGGTTTTGACAAGCTCGAACAGCTGGCAAACTTACAAAGGTTCAGCGATTTCAAAGAAAAGATTGCCTCCTTTGCCAGAGTGATGCCAAACACGCAACTGGTGAAGAGAATTATGAAGAAAGAACTGAAACTCTTCACGGACAGGGTCCGTCAGGTGCTTGCCCTAACGAATGCCGACAGAGTGCTCGGTTTCGGTGGAATGTTCCTTAACGAAGAGTACAGAAACATCTTTTGCTCGATGCTGAGAGACGTGGAATTCGAGCATCTAAAACTCCATCTGGACGAAGCGCTCGCTACCAAGACCAATTTGAAGGTCGGGTTCAAATAAAATTGGTCGGGGCGACTGGACTTGAACCAGCGACCTCCTGCTCCCAAGGCAGGCGCGCTTGCCGTCTGCGCTACGCCCCGACCACGTTAAAAATCATACCATCACGGAAAATTCTTTTCAAGACCCTTCGGCCACTTCTTTCTCGATTTCACGCAGTCTTCGAAGTGAAGTTGAACTGCTGGACCTTCATGTACGGTGCGATCTGTGGAAAGTACTCCGAGGCGACGGTCTCGATCTCTTTGGAGATCGCCTCTATGTTCTGAGTGAACTCGAAGAACTTGACGTTGAATCTCATGTTCTTCACGGCTTTGGTGAGTTGCCCGTTCTCGATGAGGAACGTTCCGTCTCGCGTCATACCCGTGAAGATAGCCTCTTGCGGATCGACGATGTTCATGTAATGGAATCTGTTCACGTAGATCCCGCTTTTCGTACTGCTGAGTATCTCTTCGACGGGCGTATTGGCTGCGTCCACAACCAGGTTCACAGGCACACTGTTGTCCAGATCGTCCAAGCTGAACGTGTGGCCTGTAGGCTTCTTGTTGAACCTCAATGCCGCACCATGCGCGTACAACACGTTTTTGAACACACCGTTTTCTATGATCGCCATCTTCTCTCTCTTCTTTCCGCATAGATCGTAGACGAACGGCAGCTGCAGCGGATGTGTGGGGTCGTCGTAGACGTTTAACTCGCTCGGACCTATCTTGGTGCCCAGATACTTCGCAGAAGGGCTTATTTTGAGTTCATGCGTGTATCCGTTGGTGCAGAGCCAGCCAAAGTACATGAACAGATCACTCACCGCCTCCGGACCGAGTATAACGGTGTAGCTTCCTGGGTCTATCTCCACAGGATTCTTTGACATCTTCGCGAACCTCACAGCACGTTCGACCTTCTCATCCACGCTCAATTCCTCGTAACTTTTTGCTACTCCAGAGGCATAGCCGCTCGCTGAATCGCACATCGCAACAACGTTGAAGGAAACACCACCGAAAGATTGGTACAGGAACGTTCCGTTCGAACTCATGATGACGTTCTCAGTCACGTTATCGCTCACATAACCAAAGAGTTGAACGTCATTCGTCGCGATCTTGAGCATTCGATCAAAGACGCTGGCTCTTTGCTCTGCGAAAACTTTCTTGAGCGATTCGGCCACGTTTTCCACGGGATAACCCACAGAAACTTCTGGAAGACTGAACTCGTAATCGAGAGGTGTTGCGAATTCAAGCATCGTTTCAAGCTTCTCTTTCAAGGCCTTCAAACCCGGAACGGTCAAATCGTTGCTCGTTGCAAGTGCGATTTTGTTGCCTCTGGTAGCCAGGACTGAAAGTGAAGCTTTGCGTTCTGCCACGTTCTGATGGATCCTGCTGTTGGCAAAACGCGTCAGCGCCTGATCCTGTTCCCAAACAACCGCAAGAAACTTCAAACCGATGAAGTGTTCGTTCATGAGCCTGAACAGGTTCCTGTAGAACGCTTCGCCCCTCATCTTCTAACACCTACCTTAACCCTTCTGAACCTGGCTGGAGATGTTCCATGTCCCACGTGCATCACCTGCATGGGCTGACCCTTACCGCAGTTCGGAACACCCCATACGTGCCAGTAGGACTCATTGGCAATTCCATCACACTTGTTCCAGAAGTTCGGTGTGATGTCGTAATAAACTGGGTTCTTGAAGATTTTGCCAGTGAGTTTGCCACCCTTTATTTCGTAAGCGATCTCGGTGGCGAACTGGAAGTTCAGTCTGAGATCGTCTATCGACCAGCTCTTGTTTGTGTCCAGTAAAAAGCCATAATCGATCCCGGCGATCAGTTCTTCAAGCGTGCAATTGCCCGGCAGTAAGTTTATGTTCGTCATCCTTATGATGGGTGGATGAGACCAGCTGTCGGCCCTGGCAGCACCGTTGGACCTCAGACCCAGCTCAGCCGCAGTTTGCCTGTCCATCAAGTAACCGACGAACAAGCCGTTTTGCACGATGTAGCTCTTCTGCGCTTCGACACCTTCGTCATCGAATCCAAAACTCCCCAGTCCTCCAGCGATCGTAGCATCTGCCGTGATGTTTACGTGTTCACTACCGTACTTGAGCTTTCCAAGCTTATCAAGCGTGAGGAAACTTCCACCTGCAAAGCTCAACTCAGAACCCATCACTCTGTCAAGTTCACTGGGATGGCCACACGATTCGTGTATTTGTAGTGCAAGTTGATTGCCAGAGATGATCACATCGTACTCTCCAGGTTCTATCTCCGGTGCGTCCACAAGCATGGCCGCCTCCTCGGCTACTTTTGGTGCGTGATCCAGCAATTTCATCTCCTCGATGAACTCCCAACCTCTCGTGGCATGATCGCCCCCAAAGCTCGCTGGATAGGATCTCCTTTGGAAACCGGCTTCTCCAAGCGCATCCGCCTCGATCCCAGCGCCCGTTACGTATATTTCCTGGTATATCACAGAACCATCCGTGTTCAGAAACAGTTTATCGATCTTTCGGAAACTCATCGAACCCGTGGCACGAACCACTCTTGGATTTTCCTTCATCTTCAGGGTCGCCGACTTGAGCAGTTCGATTTTTTCGTTGTCACTGATCAGGAAAGGATCTTTCATCACCCAGGATTTAAACGCAGCCCTGTGGACCGGCTCCGGTGCCAGTTTGACTTCTTTGTTCGCCCTCTTGTTAGAAGCTATAGCGATTTCCAGGGCCTTCAGTGCTGTCCGCTCAAGCGCTGAGTCACCTCGTTCATCGGTTGCTGCGAATCCCCAACCGTTCTCGTACAGAACTCTTACGCCTGTTCCTACGTCGACGGAATGTGTGAAACTCTTGAGAACTCCGTTCTCGACAAAAAGCTCCTGCCTTGCATGTTCCTCGTAACGGACATCTGCGTACCGAGCACCCTTGCTCACCAAAAAGTTCAGCAATTTTTCCAGCTTCTCTTGCATCCACCTACCTCCCTTCACAACAACGAAGAAAGCAGGGACTAATCCCTGCTTTCTTCCTCGTCATCGCTGAGTATCTGTTTGAGTGCTCTTTCTATGTTTTCTTCGCTCATCTTCTGTCCAGACTGGAGTATCATCAGAGCTGCTTTGATCACAACGATTCGAGGATAGTGTTTCATGAGTCTTTGGATCGGGTCGGGTTTCAGGGTCTTCGTTTCCAAGGTGATCACCGTCCTCATGCCCTTGACACGAACAAGGGCTCGCTGTATAATGAACTGTGGTTACGGGCTCGTAGCTCAGTAGGTAGAGCGCCCGGCTCATAACCGGGTGGTCGGGGGTTCGAAGCCTCCCGAGCCCACCAAGAAGGGAGCGAATAGCTCCCTTTTCTTATCTGAATTTTACCACCGAATCTGGTTTTTGTAAAGATGTATAAACTGAGCAAATCTCGCACAGCCACTGATCCAATGCATATGTACATGATAAAGAGCAACGCATTCGACACCTTATGAATTGACCTTGAAATGGAAAGGCGCACCGACGAAGATCCCGAACAGGTCAAACGCAATCTGGGATAGGTCTATTCCGCCACGGTTCAGCTCATGATCTCGAGCATAGGTTGAAGTTGTGAACATTCGTAATCAGGAATCGCTTCAACTGATAAGCAGAGTAGAGAGCTGGAAAGGTTCCTGGCAAATGCTGAAGCTCATGGGTTATACTTCAAGCCTTCGAACTCTGCTGTGATGTACATGAACAAAGTGTTGATCTTCCCAACTGAAAGGATCTTAAACAACGAATGAGTGAACATCGAACTTGAAACACAACCTGGTTTACGTCGAGATGTGCTGGAAATCATCGAGAATCACAAAAAACATTTCTTTCGTTTCGAAAAAGATGCTTCCATCACTCAAGTGAAAAGGCGGGCGTTTGCCCGCCTCTATTGTTTTTCAAAACTTTTTACAGATCTATCGGCATCGTGGGAACGTTCTCTGGAACGATCAAGCTTGCCGCAGTGTACCTGAGTACTTCGTCCAAAGTCGTCTGTGGCGCTATCTCTTTCAAGAGCAAGCCTTTTTCCGTCACTTCGATGACCGCCATGTCCGTGACAATGAGATCGACCCTCCTCACGGATGTCAAAGGCAGCGTGCACTTCTTGACTATCTTGGAAACCCCATTCTTCTCAATGTGTGTCATCGCCACGATGACTTTTTTCGCACCAGTGACAAGGTCCATCGCTCCACCCATGCCAGGTATGAGTTTGCCAGGAATCATCCAGTTCGCAAGATGACCCTCTTCGTCCACTTGAAGTCCGCCGAGAACGGTTATGTCGACGTGTCCACCACGAATCAGCCCAAATGAGGTCGCAGAATCGAAGGCCGCAGCTCCCGGTAGAAAGGTCACTGGACCTCCACCGGCGTTGGTCAAGTTTGGATGTTCGTATCCAGGTTCCGGCGCTGGACCCATGCCAAGGATACCGTTCTCTGACTGGAAGAACACCGTCACACCCTTCGGTATGTAGTTTGCCACCAAGGTGGGAATGCCTATACCCAGGTTGACGATGTCACCGTCTTTCAACTCGAGCGCCACTCTCTTTGCTATGACAGTTCTTGCGATCTTGGGATCCTGGATCATTTCGCATTCCCCCTCACGATGTAATCCACAACTGCGTGCGGCACCTGAACTTCGTTCGGATCAATGCCGCCCACGGGAACAAGTTCCTCAACTTCGACGATCGTCACGTTTCCGGCGAAGGCCATGAGCGGGTTGAAATTGCGCGCCGTGTAATTGAAAACCAAATTACCCAGAAAATCTGCTTTCTTAGCTTTGATGAGTGCGAAATCTGCTTTCAAAGCCGTCTCAACAAGAAACTCCTTGCCGTCTATGGTGATCTTCTGTTTCCCATTTTCCACCACTGTTCCCACACCGGTGGGTGTGAGAATACCACCGAGGCCAAAACCTCCAGCTCTGACACGCTCGGCAAGTGTTCCCTGTGGTACGAGCTCGACTTCAAGTGTGCCCTCGATCATTTGTTTTTGAGTTTCCGGGTTCGTGCCGATGTGCGACACTATGACTTTCCTGACCAGTTTGTTCACGATGAGCTTGCCAATGCCTCTGTCGGGAAAGGCCGTATCGTTGGCTATCACAGTCAAGTTCTTCTTACCAGCCTTGATCAGGCCATCAACGAGAAGTTCGGGCGTACCGTCACCAAGAAAACCTCCGATCATGAGCACGGCACCGTCCGGTATCATCTCGATCGCTTGCTCGACACTGATGAGTTTGTTTTTCATACACTGAAACCTCCTCAAACGTTTTTGATGATTATGGCTGTTCCCATGCCTCCACCTATACACAGGCTCGCCAGTCCAAGCTCAACACCGCGTTTCTTCATCTCGTACAGCAGGGTCACAACGATCCTGTTTCCACTGGCACCTATTGGATGGCCAAGTGCGATGGCACCACCGTTGACGTTCACGCGCTCTTCGAGCCATTCATCGCTGACACCATGTTCTTTTTTGACGTCCCTCAGAACGGCGATCGACTGCGCAGCGAAGGCCTCGTTCAGTTCGATCAGGGAAATATCCGTGAGTTTCATCTTTGCTTTTGCGAGCGCTTTGGATATGGCGCCAACCGGACCTATGCCCATGATTGCCGGATCAACGCCATGTTGAGCGAAGGAGACGATTTCCGCCATGGGTTTGAGCCCATATTTTTTCACAGCATCCTCCGAAGCGAGTATCACAGCGGATGCACCGTCGTTGATACCAGAAGCGTTACCTGCAGTTACGGTTCCGTTAGGTTTGAAAGCAGGTTTGAGCTTTGCAAGTGCTTCAAGCGTCGTGTCAAATCTTGGATGTTCGTCGGTATCGAAGATCTTCTCACCCTTCTTTTCCTTGATGACCACAGGCACGATCTCGTCTTTGAACCTTCCACTTTCGATCGCTTTCTTTGCCTTCATCTGGCTCTTGTAAGCAAAGAGATCTTGCTCTTCTCTGCTTATGCCGTACTTTTCGACCAGATTCTCTGCGGTCACACCCATGTGGTACATGTTGAACACATCCGTGAGGCCATCGTAAACCATGTGATCGACGATCTCACCGTTGCCAAGCCTGTAGCCAAACCTTGCCTTTTGAAGCAAGTACGGCGCCATGGACATGTTTTCCATACCGGCTGCAAGAACTATCTCTGCTTCGTTCATCATGATGTCTGTGGCTCCAATCATGATGGCTTTCATTCCAGAACCGCAGAGCATGTTCACCGTATAACCAGGTTTCTCTGCGGGAATACCCGCGTATATCCCAACCTGCCTACCTGGACCCATGCCCTGGCCTGCCATGAGGATGTTACCTACGATGGTTTCGTCAATCCATTCAGGTTTAACATTCGCCTGTTCCATCGCAGCCTTTGCTGCAGTGACGGCGAGCTGTACTGCGGGTACGTCCTTCAAACTTCCTCCAAAGGTTCCTATTGCGGTTCTCTTTGCTCCAACGATGTAGACCTTTCTCATGGGATCACCTCCAGATCAAAGAACGAGGAGCAGGATGCTTGTGACGATACCGCTCCAAATCAGTGCCATTACGCAGTAACCCATTATGTCCCTTATTTCCAACTTTGCAACCGAGAGCAGCGGAAGAGCCCAGAAAGGTTGAATCATGTTCGTCCATGCATCACCCCAAGCGACGCCCATGACCACCTTCGGTACGGACGCACCTATTTTCATCGCCGCATCGACCATGATTGGACCCTGAACAGACCACTGACCTCCACCGGATGGTACGAACAGGTTGATGAGACCCGCGCTCCAGTAGGTGTAAAGAGGAAGCGTTTTTGCCGTGGAGAACGACGCAAACCAGTTCGCAATCGTTGCGGCCAGACCCGATTTGATCATCATACCCATAATACCCGCGTAAAACGGGAACTGGATCACAATGCCCCACACAGTTTTACCGGCTTCAATGGCCGCATCGATGAAGTTCCTCGGTGTCCCATGTAGCAGGATACCCAACATGAGGAAGATGAAGTTGAGTATGTTGAGATCCAGAGAACCTTTTTTGACGAAGAAATAGTAGAAGACGTATATCAAGCCGATGATGGCGATTATCAAAGACAAAACCATGCTGTTTTCCATTCTCTCGGCGGGCGTCATCTGTGATGGATCTTTCTTTGGTTTTTCCTTCTTCTCAGCAAACACTGATGGATCAACTTCTATGACCTGCTCTTTCTTCGGATGCATTGCGGCCATGATGAACGGCAGAGTGACCAACAACACCAGCACCGGAACGTAACCGATAGGTGAAAAGATCGTTTGGGAGACGGGTATCAAGCCAATCTTGGATTCCAGAAAGTGACCTTTCGTGTTCACCAACAACGGTGCGGATGCTGAAAAACCAGCGTGCCAAACGAGAAAACCAGAGTAAGCAGAGGCAACCAGCAACGGATAGTGTAAGCCTTTGCCTTTCATGTTCTTGGCGATTTCTATGGCCAGCAGGGAAGTGAATATGAGTCCAAAGCCCCAGTTCAAATAACTCGTGACGATCATCACAACACACGCGAGTGCGACAGCTTTGAACGGTGTGTTCGCAGCCTTGGCGATCGTCTTCAAAACAGCAGCCATCGGCTTTGTTTGGGCAAGAATGTGACCGGTCATGAGCACGAGACACATCTGCATTGCGAACGCCAGCAAGCTCCAGAACCCATCGCCCATGTACACGATCATGTCGATGGGGCTCTTCTTCTGGATGACTATTCCGAGGATGAAGGTGATGAGAGTGAGGATCATCGCGAAGATCAGAGCATCTGGTAGGTACTTTTTAGCAAACTTCGAAAAAGCATTCCCAAGGACTCTCAGCACGTCAATCCCTCCTATGTGAGATTTTTCTCACTGTTTAAACTATCACTTTTGAGAACATAGAATCAAGTAAACAAAAGTTTCATTGACAAGACCTAATGTAATAGTGTACTATTACAGTGGTGAAACCTGTGTGGTTCAAAATCGACTTCACTTCTCATGTACCGGTGTACAAACAGATAAAGGAAAGATTCAAAGTACTCATACTCACGGGCGAGTTGAAGCCTGGAGACTTTGTTCCGTCCATAAGGACTCTTGCGGACGATTTGAACGTGAACGTCAACACCGTTGCGAGAGCGTACCGAGAACTCGTCATGGAAGGTGTGCTTGAGCCAGTGCGTGGTGAAGGCTATCTGATCAAACAACTGAACGGTGAAGAACTCGTACGCTCCAGCATTGAGAACTTTGTTGATGCTGTCGAGAGGTGTAAGGAGGTTGGAGTAACATTTGAGCGTCTGATGCTACTGCTTGAACAGGTTTATGGGAGGCGGGACGATGGTCCTGAGCGTGAAAAACTTGGTGAAAAGCTATAGGAACAAGCGCGCTGTAGATGATGTCTCGTTCGATGTCGAGAAGGGGCAAATCTTCGCTTTACTGGGTCCGAACGGTGCGGGTAAGACAACTACTATCAAGTGCATCCTTGGACTCAGGAAACCAGACTCCGGAGAGATCACGATCAATGGTTCATACTCGTATTTGCCGGAACAGAAAGAGCTATACCGATACATGACGGTGGAAAGGATCGTCCAGACCAACGAAAAGATCAGTCGGATGTTTAACGCAAAGAAAGCTTTTGAGTTGCTCGAGGAGTTTCAGATTCCCTTGAAAGAAAAGATTGCAAATCTCTCGCACGGCATGAAGACGCTTGCTTATCTTTCTCTGGTACTCGCAGAAGACGTCGGTCTTTACCTCATGGATGAACCCACCTGGGGACTCGATCCGTTGATGCGAAACAGGGTGCTCGAGCTCGTCAGAACGATGCCACAAAGTGGAAAGAGCGTTCTTTACACGAGCCACATTTTATCCGAAGTTGAGAAGATCGCAGACATTGTAGCAATCATGGTGAAGGGCAGAATCGTGGAAATGGACAACCTGGACAACCTGAAAGAGAAGTACGTCGCGTGCGTCGTACCAAAAGGCGAGAAATTGAACGGCTACCTCTACAGATCCACAAAGGAGGAAGACGTGTACATTGTAAAAAGGAGTGAAGCAAACGGGAAGATTCAGCCCGCGGATTTTGACATGATCTTCGAAGCTTTAGTGAAAGGAGTGAAAATATGATACACAAGGAACTTGCCGATATGAAACTCAGATCCATAGTGATATTCTTCCTCGGTGCAGGCCTCTTTTTCTTTGTCGCACCGTTTCATAGACTGACACTTGAAATGCTGAACGAATACACACAGCTGGAGAACATGCCAAAGTTGCTCGAAAGATTTGTTCCCAAGAATTTCGTTGAGAGACTCTCCGACTGGAGCTTTTACATCTATACGCAGTGGTTCGGAAAGAATCTGGGCCAGTTTGTTCCCATTCTCGCAATCATTATAGCCTTTCCGCTTTTTGCAAGAGAGACAGAGAACGGAACCATGGAGTTCTTGCTGACTCGAAGCAGTAGAAAAAAAGTGTTTTGGTCGAAATCATGCATCGCAATAGCTGTCCTGACCGTTGAGATGCTCGTGTTTTCTTTACTCCCAGGCATTTACTCTTTGCTCGCCTCCAAAGATCTCAAGTACGAATTACTCGGTGCTTACACGATCCACACGCTCGTCGGCGCACTGTTTTGGTTCACAGTCACGATGTTGTTTTCCGTGATGTACGACGATCAGGTCAAGCCCATCCTTACTGCGGTGGGAATCCTCGCAAGCAGCACCGTGATAGGAATTTTTAAACCCCTCAGGTTCATGAACACCTATTCCTACATACTGGGAAGCAAGATCATCTCCACAGGAAAAATGGATGTCATCTACACGGTCAGCCTGCTGACCGTGATTGCTGTCATCTTGCTGTCGAGTTATGCCATATTTTTGAAGAAGGAATTCTGAGGAGGTGTCAGCATGATTCTAACAACAACGGAGAAGCTCGAGGGTTACGAAGTTGTAGAAACGCTTGGACTGGTGATGGGCAACGTGGTTTATTCGAAGCACCTTGGCAAAGACATCGCTGCAGCCTTCAAGACATTGGCTGGAGGTGAGATCAAGTCCTACACGGAGTTACTCACCGAGGCAAGGAACATAGCTCTGCAGAGAATGATAGCCGAAGCTGAAAAACTCAATGCCGATGCGGTGATTGGCCTTAGATTTGGAGGTTCCTCGATCATGCAATCGGCCGCCGAGGTACTCGCCTACGGTACGGCCGTCAAGCTGAGGAAACTCTGAAACCTGTTTCCTTGCTGTACAGGATCTCGGGTGCTCTTCTCAGCAAGTTGTAGTGTGAGGACATCACGTAGCCGTACGCACCGACGTCTCTTATGATTAGAAGTTCTCCCTCTTGTGGTTCGGGGAGTTCAAGATTTTTCGCAAAAGTATCGGCACTCTCGCACACCGGGCCGACCACGTCCGCAACGATGGTGGGCCTATCTTTTTGCTCGTAGAGCGGTTCTATCCTGTGTTTTGCACCGTAAAGTGCTGGCCTGATCAAATGCGACATGCCCGCGTCGATCACGATGAAGTTTTTGTTCTTCGTCTTCTTCACGTACTCAACCTTCGAAATGAGATAACCCGCTGGACCTACGATCCATCTTCCGAGCTCGAGAACAATTCTACAGTTGAAGTCCTCAAGTATTGGAAATACTTTTCTTCGATACTCTTCCAGATCGAGCAGTTTTCCATCTCCATAGTCTATGCCCCATCCGCCACCGAGGTTGACGAGCTCGAGCTGAAGATTCAACCTCGAGGCGAAGTCCCTCATGGACTCGAAGGCCTGCCGATAAGGATCAACCTCGACGATCTGAGAACCTATGTGACAGTGCAAGCCCACGAGTCGAACGAATCTGCTTCTGGAGATGATCTGAATCATTCTTTCGGCGGTCTCGTAGTCCACCCCAAACTTGTTCTCTTTCAAACCCGTTGCGATGTGGTGGTGCGTCTTTGGATCGACATCTGGATTGACCCTTATCGCAACCCTCACGGGTCTATCCACGATGGATTCAAGTCTCAGCAGTTCTTCAAGACTGTCAAGGTTGATGCAATAGACAGAATCTTCAACGTACTTTTTCAGTTCTCCCACACTCTTGCAGTTCCCGTTCACGACGATCCTCTCGGGAGTAAAACCAGCCTTCCTTACGCGTTCGTACTCACCGAAAGAGACGACGTCCACCATAGTATCGAGCTCGTTGAGCATGGAGAGGATTTCAAAGTTGAAGTTGGCCTTCACTGCGTAGGCGAGGTGAAAGTCGAACTGGTTGAAAAAGTCGTAGACCTTCCTGACTCTGTTACGGATGAAGTCCAGATCGTAGAAATAAAAAGGCGTGCCGAATACTTCGGCTGCAGAAAGGA
>Ga0071330_1034596_pt1 | contig 114590 bp, 124 predicted proteins | sample GBScel77sediment_FD_63802 | JGI IMG/M metagenome (GOLD analysis project Ga0071330, IMG submission 63802) | Hot spring sediment microbial communities from Great Boiling Spring, Nevada - Cellulolytic enrichment Sediment 77C v2 (version 2) | ecosystem: Environmental > Aquatic > Thermal springs >... | reverse complement strand
GTGGTAGAAAAATGAAGCTCGTGGCAACTGTCTCGGATGATCGGGAAGTCCTCCTCGCAAGTCAGGCGGATCTGATCGAGCTGAGACTCGACTTGGGTGATTTCAGTGTTGGAAGGGGGAAATACATAATCACATGCCGCAGGACATCCGAGGGTGGGCTTTACAGCGGGGAAGAGGAGAATAGGATTGATAAGATCAGATATTTTGCGGAAAAAACAGGAGCTGAGTACGTCGATCTCGAATTTGACCTTCATGACAAATTTTTCGAGTATTTTGACTGCAAGATCATCGAATCGTATCACAACTTTGTTGAAACGCCAGATTACGCCTACCTGAAAAAGCTTGTTGAAAATAAAAGGGGTGATTACTTCAAGATAGCAACTCTTGGTAGAAGCTTAGAGGACTGGCGAAAAATAGTAAGACTCCTTCTGGAGTCCGAGGGCTTAATTGCGTTCCTAATGGGTGAGAAGTTCAGATTTACCAGAATCGCCTCCGCCCTGCTCGGTTCTCCCCTGATATACTGCTATGTCGGAACGAAAAAGGCACCCGGGCAGCTGGAGCTAAGGGAGGCGCTTGAAATTTTGAGGCTTCTGGGGGTGAGATATTGAAGATTCTCATATACGGTGTAGGGGATATTGGAAGCCTTCTGAGGGACTTCTTTTACTCGAAGGGCTATTATGTCAGGGGCTACGACCTCGATGAGTCAAAGAGGGAGACGAGCAACATTTCGGAATTCGACGTAATCGTGGTCAGCACCCCTATGGGGGAGATAAGGAATGCTATAGCGCACATAATGGCCGAAGCGAAGAGATCTGCGCTTCTCATAGATGTCGCCTCTGTCAAAGGCGTCTCGATCCCAATTTTCGAAAGATCCGGCTTTGATTTTCTGAGCATCCATCCGATGTTCGGAAGGGACATAGATTTGGCGCTCTCCACGATCATAGTGGTCCACGAGTCTGGAAGGGATGAGGAAAAGGTTATATTGAATGAATTTATAAAAAGTGGTGCAATTTTAAGGAGAATGTCGGCAGAGGAGCATGACAGGAGGATGGCGAGAATACAGGGTTTAACGCACTTCTTCCTCCTCTGCTTTTCTGAACTCTCCGAGGACGTTGACTACGGAACCCAGACCTACAACGTCATGAGAAAGCTTTCTGAGAGATATCTTTCCCAGAACTGGGAAATGAGTTACCTTATCCTGAAAAATGCGGAAAAGGATCGGGAGGAAATCCTGAGAAAAATTTCGACACTTAGCGAAGCCATTAAAGACAGGGAGAACTTCAGGAGAATCTTTTACAGGCTCAGGGAAAGGTGTGCTGAACCGAAGAACAGCGAGCTTCTACTCGAGGTCTGTAAGATTACGGATGATTTTGAAGAGCTTGAAAAAATGCGGGGAGCTTTGAGGGCTATCGACCTGTTAATTCTCCGATTGCTCGAGAGGAGGGTTGAAATCGCAAGGAAGATTGCAGATCTGAAGAAGGAAAAAGACGAGCCTATAGAGGTGAAGGAGGTAGAGGAAGAGAAGATCAGGCAGCTCCTGAGTAGGACAAAGCTGAACCCCCTGATGGTTGAGGAAATCTTCGACAAAGTGATGAAACTGACAAAGGAGGAAGAGTATTCGAGGCTCGGAATAAAGAAAACAGTTGCAGTTCTCGGACCAAAGGGAAGCTTCAGTGAAGAGCTGGCTTTGAGACTCGTCGGTTCGAGATTGCCGCTTAGGTATTGCTCCACGACGGACGAGATCATAAAGCTCGTTGAAGGCGGAGTCGTTGATTATGGCATAGTTCCGATAGAGAACTCCGTTAACGGAACAGTTTTACCCGTTCTTGACGCTTTGATGAGCCATGAAGTCGAGGTTTTTGGCGAAGCAAAGCTTGAAGTCAGCCATTGCCTTGCCGCAAGGCGAGAGCTGAGCTTTGGGGATATCAAAGTCCTCTACTCCCATCCCCAGGCCATAGCGCAGTGTATGGGCTTCATAAACAACTATCTGCCCCACGTCGAGATCAGGTACACTTCTTCGACGAGCGACGCTGTGAGGCTTCTCGATGATTTCTCTGCAGCGATTGTTTCAGAGAACGCAGCAAAATTGTACAGGCTCTGCATTCTTAGGAAAGGTATTCAGGATCTCAAGGAAAGAAACGTAACGAGGTTCTACCTCATCAGGAAAAAAACCGGTAGGGGAGAGGGCAGAATTACCTCCCTTTTCTTCGCGGTCGAAGACAGGCCAGGTGCGCTCAAAGAGGTTCTCGAAGTATTTTACAGGAAAGGGTTCAATCTCAGAAAGCTTGAATCAAGGCCAGCGAGGACGGGGCTTGGAGACTACATTTTCTTCGTTGAAGTAGAGGCACCGCTGAGCGAGGAGGATGCAAGGGATCTCAAGGAGTGCACGACCTTTTACAAGATCATCGGAGTGTTCGACGAACTGGAAAAGCTCGACGTTTACCAGCGTTCGTAGTGCGTCAGCTCCTCGATAGGATATCTGCTCCTCCTCGAAGGCTGCTCGGCTGGATAGCCTACTGGAACGATAGCCATCGGCCTGACGTTTGGTGGCAGGGCTAAGATCTCGGAAACTCTCTGCTCATCAAAGGCTCCAACCCAGACAGCTCCAAGATTCAGGGCTGTAACGGCGAGCAGAATGTTCTGAACCGCTGCAGTTGCATCCTGCTCGGCATAAAGCTTTCCCCTTTCCCCGTAAACCCTCATGCTTCTCGGGTAGTTTGCGCAAACTACGATGACGACGGGAGCCTGAGCTATGAACATCTGTTTAAGAGAGGCCTTTGCAAGCTCGTTCTTTATCTTCTGATCCCTTACAATTATGAAGTCTCTTGCCTGCAAGTTTCCCGCTGAAGGAGCGGCATTTCCTGCCTCCAGTATAAGCCGAATCGTCTTTTCGTCGATTTCCTTTGAAAGAAACTTCCTTATGGAAACTCTTCTGAATATCAAGTCGAGCTCTTTCATGTCCCGATCTCGACTGCGGTTTAAAATACTTTTAGCCCTCCGCTTTTTCAGGTTATCTGCTTTATCTCGTCGTAAAGCTCTTTCAGTGCCGAAAGGTAATCGAGCTTTCCGCTCTCAATCGCGTCCATTTTCTTCTCGAGCATCCTTGTTCTTTCCTCCGATATATACGTGGAGTAATTTGAGATCAGGAATTCGTAGACGGATATCCCGTCCTTGGTGGGTATCAGCTTTCCTCCATTCTCCACGACGTAGTGCCTCTTGAAGAGCTTGTCGACAATAACGGCGTATGTTGACGGCCTCCCAATGCCTCTTTCCCTCATCAGGTTTATAAGATCTGCCTGTGTCAAAAGCGGAGCTGAAGGAACTTTCCTGAGCTCTGCATTCAACTTGAAATTCCCCTCTCTTAAATTCTTTTTAACCCAGACCGATCTGTAGAGTTCGTAAGCCCTTCCAGTAGCCTCAACCACCCTTTCCTCCTCCAAAGTCCTCCCATCTGCGTTTATCCTGTACTTCTTTACCCTCACCTCGTATTCCTTGCATTGAGATGCCATGAACCTCCTGAAAATAAGGTCGTAGAGAGCAAAATGATGCCATCTGAATCCCTCGACTTCGATGACGCCCTCCTCGATTAGTCTCTCAAGGGTTACGCGGTCGACGCCCCTCGTCGGTCTGATGCACTCATGGGCCCCCTCTGAAAACCACTCCCTTCCCTTGAAATCGTCGCCGAGATAATCCCTGGCTATGCGCATTCCGTATTCGCTCACCCTCGTCGAATCTGTGCGGTGGTAAGTTATGAGCCCGCTCTCGAATAGCTCCTGAGCGATCTCCATGGTCTGGCTTGCTGAGAGCTTCAGAATCGTGTTCGCATCGAAAAGAAGGGAGCTTGTCGTGTAGGGTGGAAGGGGAGATCTGAGCTCTTTTCTATCCTCTAAAAGCTCCACGCTGACTTCGAGCTCCTTTTTGTCGGTCTCTATCGTCAGATCAAGCTCGGGAATGTAGGCAACGGTTTTCTTCACTCTTGCCTGCCTGTATCTCTCTATCACCCATCCGAGGGCAGGAGTTTGAGCTCTTCCTGCGGAAAGGTTTTTCCTTCCAAAGTGTTTCTGGACTTTCTGGCTCAACACGAACCCTATCCAGCGGTCTTCAATTCTTCGAACAACCTGAGCTCTTAGGAGATTTTGATTCAGATCCCTGAGCTCATTCAGCGCAGCGATCAAAGCCCTTTTCGTGACCTCGTGAAACTCCGCCCTCAGCACCTTTCCGCAGAGCAGATTTTTGAGGTCGTATGCGATCTTCTCACCCTCGGGGTCAGGATCGGTTCCGATGATCACGAAATCCGTTTCTTCTGCCAGTTTTCTCAGTACAGAAATCCTCTTCAATGCGTCGTCTATTTCAACTCCTCCGCATTTGGGACAGCTTTTTTCGTCGGTAAACTGGTTTTTGCAACTGGCGCACCTCTTTATCGTTGTGTAAACGGGTATAAATCCGTCGAGAACACCGTAAAATCCCCTGTTTACCACTAAGTCTGTTATGTGCCCGAGGGTTGCGGTTATGAGGAGAAGGTATCTGTCTGTCGGAACCTCGTAGACCGGAATGGATTCGAAAAATCTCACGCTCGGTCTTCCGAAAAACCTCGCGATCTGCCTCGCCTTTGTCGGACTTTCGACGATTAGGAGGGCGGGCTTTATGATTTCGAACTCCATCTTCTTTACCCTGCTCTCCTCCACATCTCTTTTCAGCCTTTCAATGTCAACCTCACTTAAAGGCTTGAAGGTGAGGTCGAAGTAGCCCGCCCTCTCGATGAATGCCTTGAGCACATCACGATCCGTTTCGAAGACGAAGCTCGCCCCCTTCGTTATTCCCCTTGCGTGGAGTCTTGAAGTCCTTCCGGAGGCCTGGATGTAGGTCCTGATATCAGGGAAAATAATTTCTCCTTTTCTTATCACGGCATCTCTTACCTTCAGGTTTCCGGCAGAGAGAACATCTTTCAAAACCTCTCTGAGCTCAGATTCTATCTTTTCCACCGCTTTCAGCTTGGGAATGAGCTTTTCTACCCTTTCATCCTCTCTTAACAGTAATGCGAGAGTCCTGAGAACATTCGGCGGAGCCTTTTCCACGTCCTCTACTCTCAGCCTGAAAACTGGGCATCCGACGAAGAATGCATACTTTATCCTTTCTGGCAGGTCTATTCCTCTAACGAGAGTTCCGTAGTAGTGTGCCGTTCCGATGAGGTAGTCAATTTCACCCCTCGAGAAAAGCTCGAAGTCTTTCGAGTCCCTTGATGTCACGATACCTACCCTGAAGTCCTTCCTCAGCGATTCGTAGATCCTTTCGCACTCTTCAACGCTCCTCGCATATATTATACCCCCGCTTCCGAGCCTCGAGAGCAGTTCTGGCAGGATATCCGGGTTTTCAACCACGATGTCCTCGACGTTTCTCATGTAGAACTGTGAAGAGCCTATGGTGAAGTTTAAGAACCTTCTAAAAAGCTCGGCCTTCTTTCCAACTTTTGCAGTAGCCGTGGAAACTACAAGCGTCCCCTTCGGCCCTTTTCCAATGCCGAGAAGGCTTAGTATTCTTTCCACGTTTTTCGAGGCTTTTAAGACAGAATCTACATCGTCTACGAAGATGAAGTCGAAGTGAAGGTCTTTCATCTTTTCGAAGTTCTTAGCGAGGAACTGGGCGGTGGTGATGAGGATGTGGAATTGCGGAAGGCTCTCAAAAAATTCCTCACGCTCCCTGATCTCAGAGTGGTAAAAGCCAACTGAAAGATCTCCTAGCTTGTTAAGGCTTATTCTGAGCCCCAATTTTTCAGAATATCCTTCAATATTTTCAACTGCAAGTTTAACAAGTATCGAGGTTGGGAAAATGATGTAGCATTTCCTTCCACGATTGGCAAGGAATAGAGAAATTGCGAGCCCAAAAGAAGTCTTTCCTATACCCGTAGGAGCAGTTAGTGCGAAGCTCTCTCCCCGCAGAACTCTCTTAGCCCACATGCGCTGTATCTCCCTTGGTTCTCCCACGATCTTCCTGAAAAATTCAATGAATTCACTCACGACGCCCTCCTCTGAACATAACTTTCTGTTTTCAAATTCACAAGTTCTCTCCTCTATTTCCTTCCAGCTCAGGTCTTTTCCGCATATCGGACAGAGGTTTTCATAGATGACCTTCACGAATCCCGTAGGTCAACATCATTAAATACCTTATTCTGACTTTTTTCGGGGTCTCCCGTGATCCTCATCGTCGGAGCAGGACCTGCCGGAAGCCTTGCAGCTTTACTCCTCGGAAAGGAAAATGAAGTCATATTGGCCGAGGAACATCAGGCCCTGGGCTACCCCGTGCAGTGTGCTGGACTGATAAGCGATCGCTGTTATGAGAGCTACAGGAAATACTGCAGGATTCACAGGGCTCTCGAGAACAAAATAGAAGGTGCAGTCTTCTTCTCCCCTTCGGGGGACTATTTCACAGCTTTTGGAGATGCATACGTAGTAGAAAGGAAAGTTCTGGACGAAATGCTGCTCGAAAGAGCTTCGGAATTTGCAGAGGTTTCAGTGAAGACGAAGGTCAAGTTCGAAGGCGGGAATCCTGTTGTTGCGGACAGAAAAATTTTTCCTGACTTCCTGATCGGTGCTGATGGGGTGAACTCTGAAGTCGCAAGGGCATTCGGATTTGAGAGACCCGAAATAATGACTGCACTCCAGATCGAGGCAAAATTCGAGCCATTTGATGAAAATTTTGTTGAGATATATCTCGGCAGAGCCTACAGCGATTTCTTTGCCTACTCGATTCCCTTGGGGGATACGGCAAGGATCGGGGTAATAGCGAAAGAAAATGCACTTGGCTATTTGCAAAATCTCATAAAAAGGCATCCCTCGGTATCGAGAAGGTTTAGGGGGAGCATTCTCGAACTGAATTCTGGAACGATACCCTCGGAGCTTGTGAGGTTTGTCAAGCAGAAAGTAGCCCTCATCGGCGACGCTGCTGGAATGGTGAAGCCACACACCGGTGGAGGGCTTTACTACCTCCTTTTTGCAGCGGAAAAGCTTGCAGAGAACTTTCCAAATCTAAAGGCTTACGAGCGAGATTTCATGAAAGGGCTCGGGAAAGAAATAAAGCTCGGGAAGAGAATAAGGAAAGTATACGATCTCACCGATTCGGAGCTAAACAGCATTGTAAAGGCCATGAAGGGCTTCGACTTCTCTGGGGTTCACATGGATCGCCCCTCCACCCTTTTCTCCCCAGCAGTTCTCTTCAGGGCAATTAAAACCATTTTAAGGGAACCCTCTCTTCTCAGAATTGCGTCAAAATTACTCTAAAAGCGCATTCCGCTCAGTTTCTCGATCTCCTCCTTCATCTGAATCGCCCTGTGTCTTGTAGAGGCAGTAAACCAGCTGAGCTCTGGGTAATCTTCGTCGATTTTGTTTAGACGCCTCATGAAGCTTTCGAAGTCCCTCACGGCAGAACCGAAGGTCAGATTGTCGGCGAAGCTCACTATCTTCTCTTCCAGGCTCTCTGGAATGTAGTCCTTCTCGGGTAATCCCAGCTTCTTTGCCTCCTCAGCACTGATTCCAGCGCTGAAGTGTCTCTCTGCAATTTTCACTATCTTCTCCTCAAATCCCTCAGCTCGTAGGATTTCGGCAGATTTCAGGAAGTGTTCAAAAGGATCGTGTGTGATCGCCCTCCCGATGTCGTGCAAAAGCGCTCCAAGAATAAGGGCTTCTCTGTCTACCTTTTGTCCGCGCTTTTCCACTTCTTCTGCTATCTTCAGTGCAAACTCTGCGACTGCAATGCAGTGCCCCCTTACCTTTTCCTCGAGCCCGTATTTTTCCCATAGCCTTCTCACGACTTCGGGAACATCCATAGGCTAAATCATTACGATCTTCCTGAAGTGTTCTGGGACGAAGCCTTCGGCGTTTATCCCCAAGGCCTTGCTGAAGTTGTAAACCATTATGTAGCCTGCGAGATGGAATGGAGCTTCGATTAGCTCTACATCCCTTTCCATGCTTGCCATGCACGGGTATGCACACTGGTGCTGGTGAACCTCCTTGTAAAGCTCTTCCTCATCTTCGATCACGAATCCGTGCATTCTTTTAGCAACAAAGTATGCGGATCCGCACGGAACGCTCTGCAAGACTTCGACTTTCCCGATCGCATTACCATCGAGCTTCACAGAGAACTCCGGGCGACCGAGTCTAAACTTCTCGCAGAACTTCCTTAGAGTCCTCCCATCAGGAATGAGGCTGCAAAATGGCTTTGGAGACGCAAATTCGACGCCAATCTGTTCACACTTTTCCCTGAGCTGCCTTCTCAGTCCCGGAGAGCACCACTTCTGATCGCATGCGGGAACGATCAAGGCCTTGAATTCGCAGATCTTTGGAATCGAGATGAGGATATCGGGATGAACGTTTATCGCAACGAGCACATCGCAAGAAAATTCTGGCAAGAGCTCTTCAGGGTTTTCGACATAGAGACCGAGCGTCGAAGGTTCTGGCAGTTCGTGCACGAATGAGATACTGGATGAAAAATCGTATTTCTTGCAGAGATCGCAGAAGTCTACGCCACAGGCTCCAAACTTCGGACAGAGCCTCGGATCAGCGATATTGCATACGAATCTCTCGCCGAATTTTCCGCTGTAGATGATCCCGAGATCCACAACCCTCAATGTCTAAGAAACTTAAAAAATTTTGCAAATTCCGCAAGAGGCAAATTATTTTTAGTATTATTTGGCATTACCCGTATGGCGAAAGTCCTCGTTGAACGCGTTGAAAGCTACAGGGAGGTCGGGAGATTCGTGGAAAAAGTCTACGACGCCTTTGGCTTTGAAAAGTGCTCATATCTTAAGCCAAACTTTTTGAAGTTTGACGAGCCCGAAAATGGCTGCATCACCCACCCAGAGGTAGTAAAGGCAATAATAAGTTGTGCGAAGGAGCATGGAGTTGAAATGGTGGTTATTGAGGGTGGATTTTACAGGGATTCGGCCGAAAAATGCTTCGAAGCATTTGGATTGCGAAACCTTGCGGAGTGCATAAACCTGAACGAAGAGGATTTTTTAGAAGTTGAAATAAACGGAAAGGTTCTTAAATCCGTCCGGATGGCAAAAACGGCCATTAAGGCTCGAAACAACTTTTTAAGCGTTCCGAAGATGAAGGTGCACCACCTCACAAAGGTTACCCTCGGAATAAAGAACAGCATGGGTTTTCTCAAGAAACCTGCGCTCTACATGCACCCGAAGATCAGCCAGAAACTCGTAGACCTGCTTAATTTCACGAAGCCCTCGTTGACTATAGTTGACGGCGTAATCGGAGGTAGCAACTCAGAGATGGACACGAAGCCAGTTAGTCACGGAGTCATGGTTGCGAGCGATAACGTAGTTGCCTGCGATTTCGTAGCTGCGAGCCTGATGGGTCTCAATCCCTTTGAGATAGAGCACATAAGACTGGCAATGGAAAGCCTTGGTCTTTCCGTTGAGGACATAGAGATACAAGGCAAACTGAATGGGAGGAAGGATTACTCGCTCTCCCTTCTGAGCAGAATACTGGGGAGACTCGGAATCTAATTTGGAAAAGAGATTTTATATGTTAAACGGGAATGTGGGCTATGAAGCTCTTCGAGCCAATCGAGATAGAGGGAATGAAGATCAAAAACCGCATCGTTATGCCGGCAGCGGAACTGAACTACCATACGCCCGATGGCGAGATAACGGAAAGAATGCTGGACTTCTACAGGGAGCGCGCAAGGGGTGGAATAGGATTTGCGATCGTTGGAGTTGCCAAGATCGAACCCTATCCCTTGGGAGGCATTGGAATTTACGATGACAAATTCATCCCCGGGCTGAAAAAGCTCGCCGAAATCTTTCACGAATTCGACGTGAAGTGCGCAGTTCAGCTGTGGCATCCCGGGCGTTATGAGATATCCTTCGATCCTGACAGAACACCTGTTGCGCCATCGCCGATTCCTCCTCCGATATTCACGAAGAGAACTCCTAAGGAGCTTACGAAGGAGGAAATTCTGGAAATCGAGGAAGAGTTTGCAGAAGCTGCATTGAGGGCAAAGAAGGCTGGATTTGATGCAGTTGAGCTTATAGGTTCTGCAGGATACTTAATTTCACAGTTCTTCAGTCCTGCTACGAATAAAAGAACAGACGAATACGGCGGTAGCATAGAAAATAGGGCGAGGTTTGCGGTTGAGATCATCCAGAGGATCAAGGAGAAGTGCGGCAGGTTCCCGGTAATGATAAGGATCCCCGGGGACGAGTTCATAGAGGGGGGAAACACGGTCAGGGAGATGAAGGAAATTGCGAAGATCCTTGAGGACGCCGGAGTTTGTGCCATAAACGTAATGGCTGGCTGGCATGAGTCAAGGCGGCCATTGATCACGATGCTTGTCCCGAGAGGTGGCTTTGCATACCTAAGCGAGGAGATAAAGAAGGCCGTAAGCGTTCCTGTGATCATAGCGCACAGGATAAACGACCCCATGGTTGCGGAGAAGATCCTTCAGGAAGGCAAGGCAGACATGGTGGCGATGTTCCGGGCTTTGCTCGCGGATCCTGAATTTCCGAAGAAGGCTGAGGAAGGCAGATTTGGCGAGATAAGAACCTGCATAGCCTGTCTGCAGGGCTGCATGGACAGCGTGATGCAGGGCATGCCCGTAACCTGCTTAGTGAACCCAGCTGCTGGTAGAGAAGCAGAACTTAGAAATATGAAGGCAGAGAGAAGGAAGAAAGTCGTAATAGTCGGTGGAGGTCCTGGCGGATGCACGGCTGCAGAATATCTTGCGAGAAAGGGATACGAGGTCATCCTTTTCGAAAAAAGCGAAAAACTTGGTGGACAGCTGAACATAGCGGCGAATTCTCCACTGGCCTACGAGTTTGCAGAGCTTGGAAGGTATTTCATGAAAGTCCTTCCAAAGCTCGGGGTTAGGATATACTATAATACCGCAGCCAGCGCGGAGAGGGTGCTTGCAGAAAACCCTGATGCTGTGATTATAGCGGTTGGCGCAAGTCCGCTGATTCCGAATATTCCCGGAGTTGAAAACGCAGTGCCTGCTTTTGACGTGCTGTGTGGAAAGGCGAGCGTGGGAAAGAGAGTTGTCATCATAGGCGGGGGCGGAGTTGGCTGCGACACCGCTGCACATCTTGCGGATCGCTGCAAGGTTACGCTCGTCGAGATGCTCCCGAAGATCGGTCAGGACATCGGTGTAAGCACGCGCTGGACCGTGCTGCTATATCTCAGTCAGAAGGGCGTCGAAATGCTGACAGAAACGAAGGCTGTGGAGATTAAGAAGAACGCGGTTGTAGTTGAAACCCCCAAGGGTAGGATGGAGATAGAGTGCGACACTGCGGTGATTGCAGTGGGCACGAAGCCGAACGACGGGCTTTACGAAGAGCTAAAAGATAAAGTTCCCGAGATCTACAAGATTGGCGACTGCGTTAAGCCGAGAAAAGCGATAGATGCAACACATGAAGCTTTTGAGTTGGCCCTTAAGATCTGATCTTAAGATCTGATCACTTCAAAACCATTTTTGTTTTTGCAGACCATATCAGGAGGTCGAGCTCGGCAACACTCATTCCTTTGGCCTTTGCCACTTCCCTCATTCTGCTTTCCGCCTCCATGTATCTCTTCCTCGTCGTGCATCTCAGCTCAAGACCAAGCCAGCGAAGAATGTGCCTGTCGAGAATTGCGATGTCCGTAAAGCCAGTATTTCTCAGAAAATGGCTCGCCTCCTTAAGACCGAGGCCCTGGAATTCAGAAACGAGAAAATCCCTTTCAAAGTGAATTTCGATTTTATTGAACTTCAGCATGGCATGGTAGATGTAATGGGCTTTTTTTCTGTGGAATCGAACCCCTGCATCTTTAAGAAGTCTTTCGAGCCTTTCAACGTCGAGCCTCGAGACATCGACATCTTCGAGAGATTTCTGGAATTTAAGCCCAGCCTTCGCGGAGGAGTTCGCAGTTGAGATGCAAAAAGCGAGCTCTGTCTGCAAATTTGCCTCTATTTCTAAATCTAAAAAAGGTCTGAAGTCGAATTTCGTAGCTCCATACTTTCCAAGCCTTTCGAACTCCTTCAGCCTCCTCCTTATTGCCTCCCTTATCTCTTCGCTTACTTCTGGAATCATTTCAATCGATTCTCAGGTCTCTGACAAATACTCCCTCTCCCTCCTCCACGTAGCCAACTCTCTTTGCTCCGAACTTTTCCACGCAGTCAGCGGAGTCTTCTGGTACAATGACGAGAAAACCCATTCCCATGTTGTATGTGCGGTACATCTCGAGTTCTTCCACGTTTCCGAGCTTCTGTATAAACCTGAATATCTCCTGAGGCTTCAGCGGTTCGTCGATAACGTACTTCACATCCCTCCTCAGTCTCTTCAGCTTTCTGAATGCTCCGCCTGTTATGTGCGCGAGTCCATGGACCTCGCATTTCTTCAGGATCTCGAGGATTTCCATGTATATCCTTGTTGGCGTTAGCAGTTCTTCTCCGATGGTTTTATCACCGAATTTATCAAAATAGCTCAGCCCGTTTGCTTCAATAACTTTTCTTGCAAGAGTAAGACCATTGCAGTGGATTCCCGAGCTTGGGAGAGCCATTATTACATCCCCGGGCATGACATCTTTTCCCGTTATGATCCTGTCCTTCTTCACGACTCCTACAGCAGTTCCAGCCAAATCGAAGCCCCTTATCATGTCAGGAAGCGTTGCAGTTTCTCCGGCCACGAGCGTGATGTTGGCAATCCTGCAACCCTCCTCCAGACCCTTTGCGATCTCCGCAACCACGGCCTCATCGACCTGCTGCATCGCAATGTAGTCCACCATCGCAAGAGGTTCCGCTCCAATTGAAAGCAAGTCGTTGACGTTTGCGGCAACACAGTCGATGCCTAGCGTGTCGAATTTGTTCATTGCGATTCCAACGAGTATCTTGGTTCCAACCCCATCTGTGGTGATGGCGATCCCGAAGTCACCGCAGTCAATGACTCCTGCGTAATGCGAGACCAGAATAGGTGCTCCAAATCCCCTTCTGGTGAACTTAACGATGCTTGTAAGCGCACCTATCGCCTTTTCAGCCCTGCTTATATCTACCCCGGCCTTTGCGTAGTCGAACTTCATGCCTTTAGTTGGACAGCTTTTTAAAAACTTATTCTACTCCCGGTCATGGATCCCTTCGAGCTTGTCAGGCTGATGGAAGGCGAGGCCAAGAAAAGACATGCTCCCGTATTTCTGCACAGCAAGAAACTCGAACCGTGGCAGATCCTGATAGCAACGGTTTTAAGCGCAAGGACTAAGGACCAGCAGACGGCTGAAGCCGCTGAAAGACTTTTCTCTAAGGCAAGATCTCTTGAAGAGCTCGCGAAGATGAACCTGGAGGAAATAGAAAGGCTGATCAGACCTGTTGGATTTTATAGGGTAAAGGCGAGAAGGATTAAGGAGATAGCGGAAATTCTCAGGGGAAGAAATTTTCCCGGGACTCTGGAGGAGCTAATGGCATTGCCCGGCGTTGGAAGGAAGACCGCAAATATAGTCTTAGCCTACATGGGAAAACCTGCAATAGCTGTGGACACGCATGTGCACAGGATTGCGAATAGGCTTGGAATTGTGAATACCAAAAGACCAGAGCAAACTGAGGAGGAACTGAGGAGGATCTTTCCCGAAGATCTCTGGAACAGGTTAAATTCGGCATTTGTCGGCTACGGGCAAACGGTCTGTCTTCCGAAGAAGCCCAAGTGCGAGGAGTGCCCCCTGAAGAGTTTCTGCAAGAGCTACGGGACTGGATAAGATTTTTAATTTTAATGCTGAAATCGATGCATGAAGGTTGCTACTTTCAACGTGAACTCCATAAACACGAGGCTCCACATCGTTATCCCCTGGCTAAGGGAAAAAAGGCCCGATTTCTTCTGCATGCAGGAAACAAAGGTCGAGGACAGGAAGTTCCCTTCTGCTGACTTCCACAGGCTCGGATACCAGGTCTATTTCAGGGGTAAAGGCGGACAGAGCGGGGTTGCAATAGCAACTCTAAGAGAGCCATTGAAGGTTAGCTTTGGCATGAACGGAGAGGATGAGGACAGGCTGATCTTCGCAGATTTTGGCGATCTCAAGCTTATAAACGTCTACGTTCCCCAGGGCTTCAGGATAGACAGCGAAAAATATGCTTACAAGCTCAGGTGGCTGGAAAGGTTCTACCAATGGCTCAGGGGTTTCGATCTGAACGAAAACATCCTGATCTGCGGTGACATGAACGTGGCTCCTGAGCCGATAGACGTTCACAGTCCCGAGAAGCTGAAGAATCACGTATGCTTTCACGAGGACGCGAGAAGGGCTTACAGGAAGATCTTAGACCTTGGATTCGTCGATTTGCTGAGAAAAATGCATCCTAATGAGAGAATTTACTCATTCTACGATTACCGTGTCAGAGGGGCTGTTGAGAGGGGTCTCGGCTGGAGGGTCGATGCCGTCCTCGCAACAAAACCGCTTGCTGAGAGATGCATTTACTGCGATGTCGATTTAAAGCCAAGACTTGCTGAAAAGCCTTCAGATCATCTACCGATCCTCGCAGAGTTCTCCTGAGCCTTTTTGCAACCTTCTGTCCTTGGGGACATAATTCCTGATCTTTTTTCCATCGCCCTTTCCGCACCCCAAGAAATACTCACCCCATTTCAGAATGCAGTATCCAGTGTAGCTCCCCTCTATGTCCTCTCCGGAAAGCCATTTAATCGCTTTTTCCTCGTCCAATTCTAAAACGCCCTTTTTTGCAACCTTCCCAACGATAAAGCTTCCCTCGATCGAAAGTCGCAGACCATCTCTTTCGATTTTTCCGAAGTATAGACCCGGGCTCTTACTCCTCAGCGGAAAGTCGCACCTCTTGCGTGCGTATATTCTTCCCTTTCCGCCTAAAGAGAATTCGAGCTCCAATTCAGCGTCGAACTGACTCTTAAGCAGCTCCCTTATTTTCTCAACTTCGCAACGAAGAATCCCTCCGTGTCGTTCAGCTGGGGATGTATTCTGAGACATTTTCTCACCTCTCCCAGATATTCCCTTCCCTCAAATTCGGTGAACCCCTCCATTGCTTTCACAGGAAGATTTATCCGCTCGACTTCGGCTTCGGTATTCCTTAACAGGAAATCCACAACTTCTTCGTTCTCCATCGGCTCAAAAGTGCAGGTTGAGTATACTACTACGCCCCCCGGCTTCACGCACCTGTAGGCAGATAGAAGAAGCTCTTTCTGAAGCTTCGAGAGATCGATGCTGACTTTGATATTCCATCCCTTCGCGTACGAAAAGCTCCTCCTTATCATCCCCAGATTGCTGCAGGGAGCATCAACGAGGACCGCATCGAACCTGTTCTCGAATCTTGCAAATTTTCTGCCGTCGAACATCGTTATCTTTGCGATTAAAACACCGCATTTCTGGATGTTGGAGATCAGCATGTTTATACGCTCGATCTTAACGTCATTGGCAACCAAGCAACCTTTGTTTTCCATGTACTGTGCTATCTGTGTCGTTTTTGACCCCGGAGAGGCGCAGAGGTCGAGGACGAGCATTCCCGGCTCGAGATCCATCAGAAGGGGGGGAATCATGGATACTGAGGACTGGGAAAAGATGATGCCAAGATGGTGTTCTGGAATCATGGAGAAGTCCTCAACGTTCACGTAGTATCCCTCATCACACCAGGGAACCTTCTCCACCAGCAATTCTGAAAGCCTCGTCACCACGTAGTCTATGTCTGCTTTCAGCGTGTTGATCCTAACACTCTTTCTGAAGGGCTTTTCCAAGTAATCAAAAAACTCCCGGGAGCAATCGATCTTCGATAGTCGTTCGAACAGTGCGGGATTGAGCTCTTTTAGCATAAAGAGTAGGCGGGACACTCCTCGAACGTGAACTTGACGGTCTGAAAGTCCCTTCTGAAATTCGCAACTTCCATCCTTATCTCTTGAAGGCTCTTTTTATCCTTCAGCGTCATGTCGATGAATCTTCCAATTTCGACCATCTCATCCTCTTTCATCCCCAGCCTCGTCACTTCCTGCACCCCAATGCGGATGCCCGAGGGATTCGCAGTTCTATCTATGGAATCCCAGGGAAGAAGGTTTTTGTTCAAGATTATCCCAACAGTTTCAAGCTTTCTTGCAACCGGATCTCCCCCTCCGAATTCCCTTACATCGACAGCAATCTGGTGCGTTTCGGTAAAGCCGAACTTTTCGCCAAGAACCCTGTAGCCCAGGCCGTGAAGTTCTTCTGCGAGCTTTCTCGCATTCCTTACCGTCTGCCTTGCGTATGCCTCGCCGAATTGGAGCATCTCCATTGCGGCTACCGCATAAGCGGCTAAGGAATGAAGATGGTGGTTGCTGACAACTCCCGGGAACACGGCTTTATCGATTCTCTTCGCAACCCTTTCCTTGCTCAAGATCAGCGCTCTCTGCGGGCCAAAGAACGTTTTATGCGTCGAAGCCGTGAGAACGTCGGCCCCTTCCTTGATCGGATTCGGAAAAACCTTTCCCGCTATCAGGCCGAGCACGTGGCTCGCATCGAACATAACATAGGCGTTTAAATCTTCCGCGATCTCCACGATCTCTCTGACTGGCTGTCTGAAGAGTATCAGACTGGAACCGAGAATGAAAAGCCTTGGTCTGATCTCCCTTGCGAGCCTCTCCGTTGCTGGAACATCGATGTTCATGGTTTCGGCGTCGAACGGGTAGTAAGAAACATTCAAACCCCTCAATCCAGCCGCAGATATCCTGTCATGGCTTATGTGTCCTCCGCATGGAACAGAAATGCTCAAGACAGTGTCTCCTGGATTAGTAAGTGCAAAAAATGCGGCAAGATTAGCTACCACGCCTGAAATTGGCTGTAAATTTACGTGCTCCACGTCAAAAAGCCTTCTCGTCAGCCTCATCGCAAGTTCCTCTACCTCATCGATGTACCTGCATCCGGCATAGTATCTTTCCCCGACCTTACCCTCCGCATATCTGTGCCCGAAATCTGAAAGATAGCATTTTCTAACGAGCTCTGAAGTTAGGTTCTCGCTCGCTATAAGAGGGATTGAGCTTCTCATCATTTCATTGTGCTTCTTTATTATATTGAAAACTTCCGAATACATGCGGAAAGCAGTTTACGAGAATATTTAAGTTTTCCCTGTCACAAGCGAGTGAACCGAAACCGATTTAATTCAGCACCCAGACCATTTATGTGGAGAGAGTCGAGGAGTATCTCGAGGCGATCTACGACATACAGAAAAGCGGAAGAGTGGCCAGAACCGGAGATCTGGCAAGGATTCTTGGAGTTAAGCCACCGAGCGTAACTGAAATGCTTTCGAAGCTTAAGGAGATGGGATACGTCGATTACAATCCTTACAGAGGAGCGATTTTAACGAAAAAAGGTGAGGAGATAGCGGAAAAGATAAAGAGGCACTACAGGATAGCTTCGAACTTCTTCAAGCTTATAGGTGTCGATGAAGAGGTTGCGGAAAAACTTGGATGCGAACTCGAGCACCATATGGACGACGAAGTTGCGAACAAGCTTTCATCCATTATCGAATACCGATGCAGCGGATGTGAGAGAGAGATAAAAAGGTTAACCTGCGTTTCGGACGGAATTTACGAAGTGGTCTCTACTCCAGATCCGGAGCTGAAGCAGGGGGAGCTTCTGAGGGTGGTAGGCGGAAAAGCTGAAACGCTCAAGGGTGTGCGGGTGAGAGAAGAAATCATGGTTCTCGTTCTCGTTCGCAAATTTTCATAGCAAATAGCTTCTCGAAGAAGAGCTTTTTCTCGCAAGCGATCTCGTATCTGAAGCCTCTTGAAAGCACTTCTTCGAAAATCCTCGGCGTGTTCAGCGAGGAGAAGATCAGAATTGCCCTCCCTTCTTCAACCATTATTTCACGGAGAGAGTCGAGAAATCTGCAAATAACTTCCAGCCCCTCTTTCCCACCATCTATGGCAATGTCTTCGAAGTCCCCTCTTTTCAACTCTTCTTCGAGCTCAATGTAAGGCGGATTGAAGAGAACTAGGGTAAACTTCTTCTTCACACCCCTTGCGAGGTCTGTTCTCAAGACCTCAAGCCCCCTCTTTTTAAGCTCCTTTACAGCGAAAGGAGATATGTCCGTTACCACAAGAAGTCTGCATTTTCCCAAGAGCTTCTCAGCTACAAATCCGCTTCCAGCCCCAATTTCTATGACATAGTCCTCCTCTCTTACCTCTCTCAGTGCAGTCTCTAAGAGAAGTTCGCTGTCCTCAGCAGGCTCGTAGATCATCCACGATCCTCGCAAAGTTCGAAGCTCCGAGCTCTTCAGGGCGCATATCTGCGAATTCTTTGCCAAGGTTGAAAGAATGGCCCGTTCTCCTTTCAAATTCTCTGAGGATCTTTCCAAGCCTTTTCCTCCTCATGGAGAACGCAAAAGTGACGAAATGCTCAAAAAGTTCCCTGTTCTTCACCTCTACGGTGGGCACAGGTTCGAGTCTGATTATGGCTGAATCCACCTTAGGCACAGGCCTGAAGTTCTCTCTGCCAACGATCTCGAGTAACTCTGCTCTGCAGTAGGCCTTTGATATGACTCCGAGTCTGCTGTCTTCGCCTACAAGCCTCTCCGCAAATTCTCGCTGAAGCATTATTACTGCAAGCCTGAATCCATGCCTCAGAAGTTTGAAAATCAGCGGAGAGGAGATTTCGTAGGGTATGTTCGAAACGAATTTGGTGAAAGGCGGGAATTCCGCCTTCAGGGCGTCTCCTTTTATCAGCAATAGCTTTCCACTCGCTATCTGCCCTGCGAATCTCTTTTCGAGCAGAGCAACGAGTCTGGCATCCTTTTCGATACCGATCACTTTGGCCTTCGAAAGCAACGCTTCCGTGAGATTCCCGGTTCCACAGCCGACTTCAAGGACAACGTCGTCGCTTTCGAGTTCGGCGTAGCTAAGGATCCTCTCTATGATCGCCCTGTTCACCAGCATGTGCTGACCCAGTCTCATAGAGCTTTCCGAGCTCCAGACCGATTTCCAACCAGGCCCAAGCCCATATTACGCACTCAAAGGCCCTGATAAAATCGGATTTCGCGAGAAAAAACTCAGAATCGCTTGTATACGCTCTAATGTTCTCCAAGAATCCTTTATCTCCTTTTACCTCACTGAGTTTCTCCTTCAGCCTTCTCAGCCACTTTTCTGTCTCCTCCTTCAGCTCCATCAACCCTTTTCACCTCAAGGGTAAGGTCTCTCCTTTCAATGACAACTATCTCGTCCCCCTTCCTCAGCTCGTCCTTTGACTCGATGCTCCAGATCTCTCCCCTGACCTTTGCAAAACCCTTTCCGTTCCTGAACTCGATAACTTCGCCCCTCAACCCCGCAACTTCCCCCACCGAGCTTCTCTTTCTCCTGATCTTTATGATCTTTATCAGAACGAATGTCATAAAACTGGCTATCCCAATCCCGAGCCCTACTGCGAGCTTCGGGAAAACTTCGTAGAATTCATTCGGCATCATCGGCTCCTCGACCAGCATTAGCAAACCCATGGTTATCGAGATCACCGATGCCACGGCTAAAGGACCGTATGTGGGCGTTAAAAGTTCTGCGATCAGGAAAAGAATCCCTAAGAGGATTAGGAAGATTGCGGCGTAATTTATCTGTATTACTCCCAGACCTGCAAAGGCGAGTATGAGCAGAATCGCTCCGACTACTTCAGCCATCATTCCCGGCGACGTGAGTCCAAAGATGAGAAGGTATACTCCGAGCAGGAGCAGGATTACCGCGATCTGAGGGTTTGAGATGATGTCGTAGACAACAGCTTGGAGTGGTCTCTCGATTTCGACAAATACATAATTGCTTGTGTTCAGGACAACTTCTTTGCCCGCTATGGAGATCTTTTTTCCATTTATTTTCTCCATAAGCTCTTCTCTGCTGTCCGCAAGCAGATCTACGACTTTCAGCTCGTAGGCTTCATGCGCAGTAAGGCTAAGGGCCTCCGTCACGAAACGTTCGGCTATCTCAGCATTCCTGCCCCTCGCATTCGCGATGTCCTTCAGATAACTTGCGAGGTAGTTTATCGTCTTATTCTCTGCCGCAGTTCCGGAAACGGTTACAGGAGTTGCTGCCCCTATCGCAGTCCCGTTAGCCATTCCCGCGATATGTGCGGAAAGCAGAATCACCGTTCCAGCTGAAGCGCACATGGATCCCTTGGCAACGTAGACAACTACAGGGATCTCGCTGTTCATGAACAGAGAAACGATTTTCTGTGTCGACGAAAGAAGTCCTCCAGGTGTGTCGAGTTCAATTAAAAGTACCCCGAGATTTTTTGCTTTCGCCTGCTTGTAGGCGTGTTCGAGCGTGATAAATGTTCCCTCGGTTATCTCCCCTCTGATGCTCACAGTTCCGATCTCGACTGCACCTGCAACTTCTACCAGAATCAACGAGATCAGAACAAACGGCACAAGTCGCACGATCCACTTAGAAAAAAAGGGTTATATTCTTTTCTGCCCTCTAAAGTTTGTATCCTATTCTTCTGAGAAACTCCTTTCTGGCCTTGATGTCCTCCTCTCTCTCAATTCCTCTGGATTTGAAGCCGTCGATTACCCCTATTATCCCTCTTCCCTGTTCCGTCTCCACGATAACGAGCTCCAATGGATTCGCGGTAGCGGCGTGGATATTGCAGACTTCCGGCACTTCCTTGATCTTCCCAAGGACGTTGATAGGATAGGCGTTCTTGATGAATATGATAAAGCTGTGTCCGCATCCGATTTCAAGTGCTTTTTTGGCAGCAAGCTCCCTCAGCTCGGGATCGTTACCCTCGTGTCTTACAAGGCATGGGCCCGAAGCTTCACAGAATGCGATTCCGAACTTAATTCCCGGCACCGAGTTCATCAAAGCCTCGTAAAGGTCTTCAACCGTCTTTATGAAGTGCGCAGTTCCGATTATTACGTTGCATTCCTTCGGAACTTCGACCTTCACGATTTCGAACCTCATGCTATCACCTCACACCACGAGCACTCCGACCTCGGTGTTTTCCAGAACGGCTTCGATAGCCTCTTTTCCAACTCCTCTGCTCAGAATTACAATGTCAGCATCAAATTCTCTCGCGATCCTCTTTACCTTCCCTATGCTTCCAACCAGGACAACCTTGCTTGCGTTGAATTCTTTGTATAGCTCTTCAACCTCTCTCTTCATTTTTTCCTGTGCTTCCTTCATTCTCTTTGCATGCGCTTCAGGTGGCATCATCGGCTCAACGATACCAACTATTAGAATCTCCTTCCCCTTCTTAAGCCACTGCTTTGCAACTTCGGCATTCGCCCCTTCTGAATGTACATAGAGAATGCGGTCAAATACAACCTTTCCCCGGTAGAAAAGAATTGTTGTTTTCGATTTGAGGAGCTTGTCCGTTATAGGCATGTATCTGCCTGCTACGACTATATCGGGCTTCTGAGCGTCGAGGACGCGATTTATCTCAGTCTCGTAGTCCTCGAAGACGACGCTCATTCCAACAACGTTGTATTTTTTCTCAAGTTTCTCTATCAGCTCCTCAGCCCTTTTTATTATCGGGATCTTGCTGAGGGCCAAGTTGAGCATTTCTCCTCTATCCGAGAGGGTTATACTTTCCTTAGCACCCTTAGCGAAAATGACGTAAATGTCTTTAACATCCAATCCCTCGAGATCGAGCTCCTTGTTTGTAAATACGACGCACTTCATTTAGATCCCCCTTCAAAGACCCTTCTCATCTCCTCAACCCACTCGTTAAGCCACTTACTGAGCACTTCATAGGGTTCCACTTCCACGTTGTAAACGTTGATCACTCCGAGAAGCTGCCCCTTCCTTATCTCTCCGTCGAATAGAGGCATAAACAGAACACTTTTTATCGTTTTCTGGTTTTCAACCTTTGCTGGCTCCTTTTCGATGAGATCAAGCACGGTGCCGTAGGCGTGCCTCATTATGTAAAGCGGATAAACGATCGTATTCTCCTCCAGTTTAATAGGCTCAACTTCCACTTCAGCGACCTCCCCCTTCTTCAATGTAAGATCCTCGGTTGAAACGAGCGGTTCCCAGCGAGATATCGGTTTTCGCCTGTATGCGAATGGCTTCAAAAGCATACCACTTCTGAATATCCTGCCGGACTTCTCGTAAACGAATCTCGCAAACTTTTCTTCCTTTGGAGTCATTTTTGGCTCAAATTTACCGATTGCCGTATAGTATATGTTCAAAACCCCCAGTAGGTCCCCCTTCTGGATCTTCCCATCTTTCGTTGCCAGAAAGACCGCCTCGTCGATCAGCTTTTCTTCCTCGACCTTGGAGGGTCTTGCCTGCACGACTTCTATAACGCTTCCAAACGCATTCCTCATGATGTGCAGCGGCGTGACCACAGTGTTTGGCTGGAGACGGATCTCCTTAATCCTGATCCTCCTCACATCCCCTTTTTTAACATCAACATTCTCCGTAGAAATGACCGGTTCCCATTCAGCGATGTAGCTCTTGAAATAGCCGAAAAATCTGGTCTTTATAGTCTTTCTCTTCAGTACTCCATTCTCCTTGTAAACGAGATTGGCTGTAACCATATCCTCTCTGATCTTGAAATCTGATGGCGAAAATCCGAACCTTCTGTCGATCACGCCTGTCTTTACGAAGAAGACCTTTAAGACTCCAACTATATCCCCCTTCTCGACAACACCGTCTTCCACGGGCAAGAATATGGCATGCGTAATCCTTTTTTCTTGCTCAACGCGGGAAATTCCCTTTTCGATGACGTCTATGGTGGTTCCAATTGCATGCCTCATTATTGAAAGCGGTGCGAGGATGGTGTTTTCAGGAATCTCGACATCCCTTATCTTGAGCATGGCGGGCATACCTTTTTTAACCTCGGCATTTTGTTCCGCAATTAGGACCTTCCACTGCACAAATGGGGCAATTCTATATTTTACGCTCTCCTTTTTTACCTGCAATCTGCCGAGTTCCTTTCCAATCTCTTTCCAGTAAACGACCTCCATGATGGCGTTTATATAAGAATTATGTTTAAAAATTTTTCCGAATCAAACCAATTCTCGGCTTTCGGACAATTGTCTCTCTCATCTCTCGCTGCTCTTTCCTGCAATGAATTCGAGTATAAGCTTCGCAGAAAGAGTCTGGGTTACCTTGTTCTCGTCTGGCACGACTTCAACCAAGTCGAGAGCTATGATTCTGTCTGCGATCTCAGAAAAGAGCGGTAGGAGCAGGTTGGGACTTATACCGAAAGGTTCAGGAGTTGAAACTCCGGGAGCGAAGCTCGGATCGAAGGCGTCCATGTCGATGGACATATAGATTTTGTCGTAGTCTTCGACAAGCTTTAAAACGTCCCTGTGACTCTTAAGATCCCAGGAGAAGAGATATTTTATCCCGTTTCTTTCGGCAAAAACCCTCTCGTCCCTGCAACCACTCCTGACGCCAATTATAACGACTTCGAAACCCTCTTCGAAGATCCTCCTTGTCGTGCAGGCATGGTTAAACCTGTTTCCGTCGAATTCATCTCTGAGATCGAAATGGGCATCAAAAACCAGAAAACAGGAGTTTTTGAACTTTTTAGTGGTTAAACAGCTGATGCTGTGTTCTCCACCCAAGGCTATCGGGATTGCAGAAATCCCGCTTAAGAAATTCTCTACCCTTTTTCCGATCTCCTCAAAGCTACCATCGCAATTCAAATTTCCCGCATCGCAAACACTTGCAAAAGAGAGATCGAAGGAAAAATAATGGGAGTATGATTCGAGGTTCCAGCTCGCCTCTCTTATAGCATTCGGGGCAAACCTTGAGCCAGGCTTGAACGACTGGGTTGCATCGTATGGGATTCCATAGATCACGAACTCTGCATCTTTGATTTCCGAATTGGAAATTGAAAAATAGTTGTCTATGTGCATCAGGCCAGCCTTTCAATCTTTCTCTTTCCCAAGGACTCTATATAAATGACCTCCTTTCCCGGGGCGATCTTTTCCCTGAGCTCATCTGGGATTGGCAGCTCGAAGGTCTCGAAAGTGCTCAGGTCCATCAGCTGCGCGTTTTCCTTTGCAACGCTCAAAACTTGTGCCCTTTTCCTCTCGACCATCGGTATGTAGATCTTTGCGGTTACAGGCTCCACTATGCTCCTCTTTTGGGAGTCAAAGATTCCTATCGCATCTATTCTCGCCTTTGCTGCTCCATGCTTTCCCGGTTTGCTCACAGCAATGCTTATGATTTCGCAGGGTTCGTCATCGATTACTATGTATCCTCCTTCCCTAAGCTGTCTCACTTCTGCCTGTTCTTTCATAATGGAAAGCGAATAATGGCGATGATTTAAAGCTTTTGCTAATCAAACCCTGATGACACTTCTCGCAGATCTGTAAAGACGGTGCATGATCGCCTCTCCGATCCCCTTTTCCTCGATCCCCTCGACGAGTATGACCTTCGCTCCCATGCTCTCTGCTTTTCTCAGTGCATCGAAGAGGTTCATGGCATAGCTCTCCGGGGTCTCCCCGAGCTCTATGACTCTGCCACCGTAAACGTCCTTTTTTGCGATGACCACAGCATTCTTTTCCCTTGCAAGGAAGCTCTTTATCGCCTCCTCAACTCTTTCACCGACGAAAACGTAGACGTCTGCAGATATTTCATACTGACCGAAGTTGTCTTCCGAAGGTGCGATCTCCACGAATTTTCTTAGCTCTTCTGTGCTGACGGCTCCGGGCCTTATGAGTCTTGCTGGGGATACTGTGACATCCAAGATCGTCGACTCTATTCCGATGTTGCATCTGCCAACGAGGATGGCATCGATCTTTTCCCCGAAATCCGAAAGCACGTGCTCTGCCTTCGTGGGACTCGGCCTTCCGGAGATGTTGGCAGATGGTACCACGATCGGCCGTCCAAGTTCCCTCGATATCCTGAGAGGAATTTCGTGTGCAGGCATCCTTATGGCGACCTTTTCGGAGCCCGCAGTAACCACTGAAGGGATTTTCTTGTTATGCAGTAGAAGCGTCAGGGATCCCGGAAAAAATTCCCTTATCAACCTCTCGGCAGTCTCGTTGACGTGGGCTATCTCGTAGATCTCCTCTGCCCTCCCAACACCAACTATTAGCGGTTTATTTCTTGGCCTTCTCTTGACCTCGTAGAGTCTTTTCACGGCCTCCTCGTTAAAGGCATCGCAGCAAAGCCCATAGACCGTCTCGGTCGGTAATGCGACGAGGCCACCCATTCTCAGGATCTCGACTGCCCTTCTGATTCCACTTTCCATAGGATATAGAAGTTCCATGAGAAAAATGCGTTTCTGGCTTTAAAATCTTCCCGAACAAAAGCTTTTTTATCCTTTTCTGCTATTAACTCCATGGACGAGAGCAGATTTCAGGAAATCGTCGAAGAAATTTTTGAAAGGTTTAAAGCTTACGGTGTAACAAAAAAGGAAATCGAGAACAGATTGAGGCTCCTTCTTTTCGAATTCAAGGTCCCGGAAGAGGAAGCGAGAAGGACGATAATAAACGGTCTGAGAAAAAACTACAACATATCTCGGGCAGATTTAAAGCCTCCTTTAACGAAGATCTCCGAAATAGAGCCAAACAAGTGGGTAACTCTGAAGGCAAAGGTAATCCAGATATGGGAACCGAACAGCCCTGCGATAGCTCAGAGTGGGTTGATAGGGGATGAAACAGGGACTGCCAGATTTGTCGTGTGGGCTAAAGCGAACAAGAGAAAATTGGAGGAGGGCAAGTGTTACCTCTTCGAAAAAGTCGTGGTCGACGAATTCATGGGAATCAAGAGCGTTAAAGTGACGAGTGCGAGCGATGTAAGGGAGATCGATGAGGAAATTGAGGTAAAGGAAGAGGGGGGAGAGGTGGAGGTAATTGGTGCGCTGGTATCGATCCAGCAGAACAGCGGACTGCTGCAGGTTTGCAAGCTCTGTGGAAGGGTCGTGAAAGCTGGAGTTTGTGTGGAGCATGGTAAGGTTGAGACGAACGAGATCCTGAGAGTTAAGGGCATCCTCGACGACGGTGAGAGGACTTACGATTTAATCTTAGGAGAGGAAGTGGTAAAATCTCTCACCGAAATAGGCTTAAAGGAGGCAAGAAGGCTTGCCGAAGAGCATTTGGACAGAGGAATTGTTCTTATAGAGCTGAAAAGAAAACTTTTGGGCAAGTACCTCCGAATAATAGGTGAACTCAGGTTCAGGACGCTGACAGCGAGGTCGGCGGAATTCTTCAGACCAAAGATAATTCAAGAAGTGCAAAAGGTTCTTGAAGAGGCGGGAGCATGATAAGGGCAGGGAGAAGGGAAGTTGCTAAGAGGGTTTTTTCAAAGGAATTCAACGCATCAAAATTCAAGGTTGGGGGAGAAGGGGAAAAAGAGGCTGTATACGTGCTCACACCCCTCGGTCTGAGATGCAACAGGCTCTTCATAGTTGGTGTCCTGCTCGAGAAGGAGGAGGTAAAACCCGATTCCGACATGTGGCGCGTCAGGATCTCAGATCCAACGGGATCTTTCCTCGGATTCATCAGCAAGTTCCAGCCGGAGGCACTCGAATCTCTGGCAGATATAAATCCTCCCGCGATAGTAGCCGTGACGGCGAAGGCGAAACTGCTCGAGAGGGGCGATCGGATTCTACCGCTGATAAGGCCGGAGAGCATAAACTTGATTTCGGAATTTGAGTTTGAAACAAGAGACTACTGGATCGTAGAGACTGCTAAGGCCACGCTCAGGAGAATAAGGGCGATCGAGAGGGGAGAAGAGAAGCTTGCAGTCGAGAAATACAATCCTGACATCAGCGAGTATCGAGCCATGGTTATCGAGGTTTTGAATAAGCTTAAGGAGGAGTATTCAGCTATTGAAAAGAAAGAAGAGCCATTTGAAGAGGAAGAAAAGGATCTGGGTTTTGAGCTCGACGAGGAGATAATAGACCTAAGTGACTTTGATATCGGAGACTGACCTTTCATAGTCAAGCTCCGTTGTTATCCCATTTTTATTCAAAACGGCGTTTGCTTCCTCAATGCTCTCGCAATTCTTTACGAGCTTCGCAGCCTCGTTGATCTCGAAAACACTGCTCGCCCTGAAGTAAAAGATAAGAGCGGAAATCGGAGTTATCAGCACAGTCCTCCCCTTTCTTATCCTCTTAAGTCCCAATTCTCCGCTATAAGCCATTATCGGTATTTTGCTCGCCTCAGTCACCACGTAGTTGCAAATTTCCGCCATCTTTCTGCAGTCCTCTTCGGAAAGGGAGGAGCAACCGAGAAATCCACCTATCCTTAAGATTTCTGCCATGTTTAGCATGAGTTCTTCGAATTTCAGCTCTCCGTCACTTCCAATCCCCGTAACAGCAACAATTCCATCGAGTTCCTTGAGCAAAGCAACGCTAAGGGCATCTGCCAAAGGACTTCTAAGCCCTGATTCGTAGCCAACTGCAAGCGAATCTCCGCCAGCATCGACTCCCACGAGCATTCCTATCTCCTTTTCCTCCATAAACTCCTTCATTCCGCTTACGAGTTTCTTCGTTCCTTTGGTTATGTCGAGAGCTATAACCTCTCCAAGATATTTTGCAGCTCTTGCGAGGTTTGGAATTACGCCGTAATTTGTCCTTGTATCCTCGTCTACAACTCCGATTACCTCGCTGAACCTTCTTACATTTTCGAGCTCTTCTAATGCCCTTGGTCCGGGCACGGGATCGACTATGAGCCGATCCCACAGAACTCCGCCGTGGATGACTCTGAATTCGAAAAGCTTGAGGAAATTTGCCACAGGAACTGTGCTGACTATGTCACCTCCTCCCCCCATTCCGAAAACGAGGGCCTTTTTTACGTTACAATCCTTAAGAATCCTGATTATCTCCATGTTCCCTTAACTTGGCCCTTGCATATCTTCTTTGCGGTATTCCGTAATTTCCCCGGGGCATCGATTAAGGCGATTTTGTCAGTCGAATAAAAACTGGGAAAATTTTATAACTTAGATTTAGATCGTTTTTATCATGGGGTCAAGGAGCCTATTATTAGTTTTGCCTATGCTCCTCGGTGTCGCGTTATTCCTCGGCTGCTCTCAACCTCAGGAAGTCGTTGAAACAAAAACGGACTGGGCCAAAAACTTTAAAACAAGTCTGCACTACACGAGGCAGGGAAAGATTACATTTTATTCCGCAGAACATGGCGGAATCGAGCTGATAACTCAAAAACCTATTGACGACTTTGGCTGCGTGAAGTGTCATGCGGACAGGAAGGCTAACGGAGAACCGATTGAAACGGAAACATACACGCCTGACTGCTACGACTGCCATGTTATGCCTGGAGACAAGGTAAGCGACTCAACGTGCTTGGGATGCCATGCAAGACAGAGAACGGAGATTGCGGTGCTGAATCTGTCCGACGTGCACAGGGGAATGAGTTGCATGGACTGCCACAGCAAGGAAGACGTGATGGGTGATGGGAAGCACTATCCGACGTTGCTGAAGAGAGAGACGATGGTCAAATGCACGAATTGCCACGAATACAATGGAAGTGCAGTTCACAACCTTCACGGCAAAGTTTACTGCACGGCGTGCCATCAGACTACTGTGATTGCCTGCTACAACTGCCACCTTGAGAGCGCTGAAAAGCACCAGAAGAGGGCCTTCAGACCGCTGACTGGTTTCGAGATCTTAGTTAACTTCAATGGAAAGGTTTATCCAGCTAATTTCATGACTGCCGTTTATCACAACCAAACTTTTGTCACGATCCAGCCCTTCTATTCACACACGATCAGCGAGAAGGCAAAAAGTTGCGATGAATGCCATGGAAATGAGAACGTGAGGAAATACATGGAAACGGGCAAGATAATTATGACGACTTGGAACGAGAGCTCAAAGAGCCTGACATGGATAAAGGGAGTTGTTCCGCTACCTCCAGACTGGAAGGAAGCACTTAAATTCGACTACATCACTTACATCGGAGATCCCTCGAACCCCGTAAAGCCTGAGCCTTACAACTGGACTTACGTAAGCAGCGAATCAGATTTGATGCAGATCTGCTGCGCGGAGCCACTTACGGATGAACAGATCCAGAATCTTGCGAAGGAATACGGAAAAAGATAATCTAAAACTTTAGATATCCCTTTCTTTCAAGCCACTCCACCTGCGGATTCGTGTAACGCCAGACGATGTCTGCCCGATCCTTTTGAAATGGCCAGGGAACAACGATAACAACATCTCCTTCCTTGATCCATATTTTTTTCCTCATCTTCCCCGGGATCCTCCCAAGTCTTTCCTCCCCATCTTCGCATCTGACCTTGATATGCCCTGCACCCAGCATCGATGAGACGATTCCAAACATCTCTCCCTTCCTTCTGTCTGGAAGGCGAACTCTTACTACTTCTTCCTCACTCAGAGCGACACCCCAGGGATATCGAGGGGGAAATTGCTTAAAAAGTTATCTAAAAAGCTTTCTCTGCAGCGCATCTATTCTCTCTCCTAACTCCCTTATGTCTGGTCTCAAGGTCTTAGATATCCTCTTCTCCAGTTCTTCGGAGCTAATTGCGATTGCTCTCTTAACGTTCTGGAATTCCTCGGTCATTTCTTTCATTCTCATTTCCACGCTTATCAGCAGCATTGCCAGGCTCGTCATTAGCAGGGCTGCGAGGAAAACGATCACCGGCTCGAATCTGTTATACATCGAGAGCCATTGGTAGACGAGAGCAGCTGCAGAGAAGACCATTACGATCGAGAGAACGACTTCTCTGAGCATATCCCTCCAGCCAAGCATGTGTTTATTTAAACCCCATGACTATTTATAGTTTTTTATTAATCCGGCCGTTCATCATAGTGCAGATCGAGGAAAAATGATTTATTCGGCAAATGCTATGGAAACTGTGGAGTTCGTTGTGCACCCACTGATTAAAGATGGAACACTTGAAAGGAGATTGTATCAGATAACGATTGCAACGAGTGCCTTAATAAAAAATACCCTTGTAATAATTCCCACGGGGCTTGGAAAGACTGCAATTGCGGCCCTCGTCATCGCATCGAGAATTCTTAATGAGAAAGGAAGAGCCCTTTTTCTCGCTCCTACAAGGCCCCTCGTTGAACAGCACGCCAGTTTCTTAAAAAAAACGCTTAATATTGAAGAGGATGAAATTGTTGCGATGAGCGGCGAGGATGAGCCAGAAAAAAGAGCGAAACTATGGGAAAGAGCAAAAGTAATCGTTGCAACTCCTCAGGTTGTTGAGAACGACATAATCGCGGGCAGGATCAGCATTGAGGACGTTGTAGTAGCTGTTTTCGACGAGGCACACAGAGCTGTTGGGAATTACAGCTATGTATTCATCGCGAAAGAATACATGAAAAAGGCAAAAAAACCCCTGGTCTTGGCCCTAACAGCTTCTCCGGGAAGTGATCCTGAGAGGATCTTAGAGGTCGTGACGAATTTGCATATAGAGGCTATAGAGTTCAGAACAGAGCTCGACGAAGACGTGCGTCCTTATGTAAGTGAGAGGGAAATTGAATGGGTTAAGGTGGAAGTTCCAAAAGAGATAATGGTTTTGAAAGAGAAGCTTGAGACGAGCTTAAAGGTCAGAATTAGGAGAATAAAGGAACTCGGCATAGAGATCCCGGATAGGGCAACAAAGAGAGAACTCCTTGAACTCCAGGAACTGATACAGAGCGAGCTTTTAAGAGAGCAAAAGCCTGAGCTTTTTGAGGTGAGCTCGATTCTTGCTGAGATCCTTAAGATATCGCATGCAATTGAACTGATCGAGACTCAAAGTGTTGAGAGCTTCCGGAGCTATGTTAACAAGATATTAAAGGAGAGTTCTTCGAAAGGGGGAAGCAAGGCTTCGAAGAGCATAGCGAACGATCCGAGCTTCAGGGATGCAATTATCCTTTCGATGAGGCTTAAAATCGAGCATCCGAAGACTGAAAAGCTGAAGGAGATAATCAGGAAACAGCTGGAGGAAAATGAGGATTCCAGGATAATCGTGTTCACGAATTATCGTGATTCCGCAGACTTTCTCGTTTCCGAAATTTCGAAGATAGCTCCGGCAGTGAAATTCGTAGGGCAGGCAGACAGGGAGAACGAGAAGGGAATGAGGCAAAAAGAGCAGATCGAGGTCTTGCAGAAATTCAGGGAGGGAATCTACAAAGTTCTCGTCGCAACTTCGATAGGGGAGGAAGGGCTCGACATTCCATCCACCGACCTCGTCGTGTTTTATGAAGCAATTCCGTCTGAGATAAGGGCCATACAGCGCAAAGGTAGAACTGGAAGGGGAAGAAAGGGTAGGATCGTCGTATTGATGGCAAAGGGAACGAGAGACGAGGCATATTACTACACAAGCCTTAGAAAGGAGAGGGCGATGTTCGAGAAGCTCAGGGAGATAAAGCTCATGCTCGAAAAGAAAAAGCAGGTGGGACAGATAACGCTTACAGATTTCGAAAAGCTGGGGCCCAAGGTCATAGTGGACTCGAGGGAGATGCGTTCAGAAACTGTGAAAATTCTCAGGGAGCTCGGAGCTAATCTGGAAGTTAAAAATCTGGAAATAGCCGATTACGTGCTCAGCGATAGAGTTGCGGTTGAGAGAAAAACAGTTGATGATTTCGTCGACAGCCTCATTTCAGACAGACTTTTTCCACAGCTCCTCAGGCTTAAAGCCTATCCGAGGCCAATCCTAATTCTCGAGGGGGAGAACATATACCGTAGAGCTGTGCATCCTAATGCGGTTAGGGGTGCAATTGCTACAATAGTTGCCGACTTCGGTATTCCGACGATATTTACAAGGGACGAAAGAGAAACTGCGGAATTCCTATACACCATAGCGAGAAGGGAGCAAGAAGAAAAAAGGAGAGAAGTCGTCGAACATTACGGAAAGACAAAGAGAACTCTTAAGGAGGAGCAGGAGTATGTGGTTTCGGCTCTTTCGGGTGTAGGAAGCATCATTGCCAAGAACCTGCTCGAGCATTTTCAAACGATTGAGAGAATAGCTACAGCGAGCGAGGAGGAACTAATGGAAGTTCCAAAGGTCGGAGAAAAGACGGCAAAGAGGATAAGACTCTTGATAAGCACACCCTATTCCGAGGCCGAAAGATACGATATAGAAAATCTTTAAATCTGAGGGCACTTAATTCTCTCAAGCCACGGTAGCTCAGCAGGGAGAGCGCTTGCTTGGTAAGCAAGCGGTCGCGGGTTCAAATCCCGCCCGTGGCTTACGTTTTGGCTTTCTTACTCGAATAGAGTTAAAAATGGAAACAGTAGTTCTTTTTTGCCAAGCATCTTTTAATTGACTATAAACTTCGCCATTTCTCTTTCAAGCTTCTCAAATTCCTTTTTCAATCTTTTTACCCTTATTTCGGACCTCTTAAAGTAATATACCTGTGCTAAAGATGCTGCAAGTATTCCAAGGGATGCAATTATGAGCCACTCCATACTCCTACACCAATTTACATTTTGACGAGGGAGTATATAAGATTTTCTATAAAAAATTTTATTATTATAGTCATGATGATGAAGCACCAAAATTGAGAATAATAAATAGAAATTAAATTTGGGAAGGCTAAAGCTTAAATATGCTTTGGTTGCTCCACTTATGGCTTTGAAGTCTTCGAAAGGTGGTTGGCATGGAAAAAACAGAAATTCTCTCGAAAATTAAAGAGGCTGAAGCGAGGGTCGAGGAAGCGATTAAAAAGGCTGAGGAGCAAAAAAAGAAATCGATTTTTGAGGCAAAGATCGAGGCTAAGAAGATCTTAGACGATGCAAATGCCGAGGGTATCAGGATAAGGGAAGAGATCCTCAAAAAGGTCAGGGAAACAATAGAAAAGGAAAAAGAGGAGATAAGGGCTAGGAAGATAAAGGAAATAGAGAAGTTTGAGAATATTGGTAGAAAGAATGTTGATAAGGCGGTCGAGCTTCTATATAATGAATTCGTAGGGATGGTGGAGCATGCTTAAGCCTGAAAAGATGGTTAAGGTTGCGGTTGTTGGCTCCAAAGGTAAGCTCAGTCTCGCCTCTGAGATTCTATACAGGATGAATCTCCTCCACATCGAATCACCCTCGGAAACCGAAGACTTCAAGATTGGGACACCATCTGAGAAGGCAGGGCAAATCTCGAGAAGCCTGCTACAGCTCAGAAGCTACATCTCCTACTTGAAGCTTGATCCCGGAAAGATCTCTGTCAAAAGGAAGTTCAGTAAGAGAGAAATCGAAGAAAAGCTTAGCAAAAAGCTTTCAGAGTACCAGGAGGAGATAGGCAGGAGATTGGAAGAGCTCAAAAAGATCAACGACACTCTTAAGAGCTTGGAGGCGGAGAGGTCAACAATAGAGCCTCTGAAAGTTCTTGGAGTGCCTCCCAACCTTCTGAAAGGTTACAGAACGATAAAATGCTTCGTTGGTTTTGTAAAAGCCGATCCTGTCGAAGAGGTCCGAAAGATCACCTCCGATTTCGATCTCATCATTAAGAATTTCGAGGATCAGCTCGTTCTTGCTCTCTTCGTAAAGACTGAGCATGCTGGTGAGGTTTACAGGGTTCTTCAGGGCTTCGGGTATAAGGAGATCGCAGTTCCAGACGTTGATTACGAAACGAGGATCTCTGAGATATCCAGGATGGAGGAAGAACTGAATGAAAGGAGGAAGAAACTTGAAGTGGAAATAGAGGAGCTGAAGGTCAAAGAAGCTGATCTAATTCTAGCCATTGAAGAATACCTCTCTTCTGAGGTAGAAAAGGCAGAGTTACCGCTTAAAACTCTCGTTTCGAAGCACACGTTTGTGATCGTCGGTTACATCCCAGCAAAAAATGCGGAAAGCTTCAAAAAAGAGCTCGAAGCGAAAAATCTCGTGGTTGAACAGCTGAGCTTCGAGGAGCATGAAATGCCGCCCACGAAGCTTAACAATCCAGGGTTCACGAAAAACTTCGAAGTTCTGTCGAAAACCTACGCAATCCCGAAGTACAAGGAGATAGACCCAACGGTCCTGATGGCAATCTTTTTCCCGCTCTTCTTTGGCCTGATGCTCGGCGATATGGGCTATGGCTTCCTCATCCTCCTTACATCTCTTTATCTCAAAACAATATTCAAGACAGAAGGCTGGCAGAAACTGCTCAACATCGGTCTTGCATGCGGCTTAACATCGATCTTCTTTGGATTCATATACGGCGAATTCTTTGGACCCTTCGTAATACCCGGTTCGGAGAATCCAAACGAGGTGCACTTCATAGGGGACACCTTAGCAGCACTGTATGCTTTCAACCACGGTCATCCGATTTTCGACAGGGTTGAGGAATTCGGCGTCAAGGCCCTGCTCTTCATAGTCCTGATGATAGGGATGTTCAAGATGCTATGGGGCTTCTCGATGGGATTCTACAACGTTTACGTCGAGCACGGGTTCAAGGAGGCAATACTGGAGAAGGGTTGCTGGATATTCGGGGTACTCGGTTTAGTTTTTCTCATTTTCGGCTTCTCATACAATCTTGGAATCTTCACAAGTCCACCACCTGGAGGATTTGGTGAAATTCTTCCAAAGAACCTCTTCGTCTACGGAAATACAGTGATGGAGGCCAAAGCTGTTCCTCTTCCGATCCCGGGTCTCGTAGATGGTTGGCAGGCTGGCCTCAATTACTTCTACCTCGCAACTCTACCGCTAATCGTAATCTGGCTCGTGATCTTCCTGAAGGCAGAAATTCCAAAAATGGGAATATTCGGAGCAATAATGGCCGTGGAACTTCTGACCTGGTTCGGACAGATAATAAGCTATGCACGACTGCTCGCCATTGGGCTTTCGTCGGTATATATAGCCTTCGTGGTCAACTATCTAAGTCTGAAAATCGGACTCGAGCCCGGGATGGCAATCCTGCCCTTGGCAGTAGTAATAATGCTTATCGGGCACTTTGGAAACTTCCTGCTCGGTATTCTCGATCCGGGATTGCAGTCACTTCGATTGCACTACGTGGAATTCTTTACGAAGTTCTTTGAGGGTGGTGGAAAGGAGTATTCGCCATTTGGAAGGGTTAAGAAGTTTATAGAGGATGGAGGTGAGTAGAATGGTAGAGGCATTGATTAGTGATGAGGCCTTCATAAAAGGCTGTGCGGCAATAGGAGCTGGATTGGCTGTTGGTTTAGCAGGGATTGGTGCTGGAGCAGGTGAAAGCGGAATTGGAGCGGCCGCAGTTGGAGCAATAGCGGAAGACAGGGGCTTTCTCGGACTCGGTCTGCTGTTCACAGTGATTCCAGAAACGATCGTCATATTCGGCTTGGTCATCAGCTTCATACTAATGTTCGCATACTGATGATCGGCGAGAAATTCGTCCTGAGGCTTGCAGAGAAGCTTGGAAGCGAGAAGAACGTAGAGAGGTTTGTAAAATATTACTGGCTAATATCGACCTTCAGACTCGCCTTAGGAGCTACGATAGCGATCTTAATCCTTCTTTTTGGATACAGATTTAGCGATACCGTTGGATGGGTGGATTCATTGCTGGGAGGTGAGTAGAATGGTAGAGGCATTGATTAGTGATGAGGCCTTCATAAAAGGCTGTGCGGCAATAGGGGCTGGATTGGCTGTTGGTTTAGCAGGGATTGGTGCTGGAGCAGGTGAAAGCGGAATCGGAGCGGCTGCAGTTGGAGCAATAGCGGAAGACAGGGGCTTTCTCGGACTTGGTCTGCTGTTCACAGTGATTCCAGAAACGATCGTCATCTTCGGCTTGGTCATCAGCTTCATACTGATGTTCGCCTACTAAGGTGGAAGAATGCCCTTGGAGACAGTGCTTCAGGAGATCACGAAAAAGGGGGAGGAGGAGGTAAAGAGAATAGAGGCTGAAACGAAGAAGGAAGTGGAGAAGATACTTGCTGAGGCAAAGGCTGAAGCAGAGGCGATATTGAAGAGGGCAAGAGAGGAAGCAGAGAAGGATGGAGAGGCTCTAAGGAGGCAGGAGATTTCTAGCCTAAATCTTGAGCTAAAAAGACTGATGCTTGGAAAGCAGAAGGAGATCACTGACGAAGTCTTCAGGAAACTCAGGCAGAAGATAGCGGAAATGGATGGAAAGACGAGGGAAAGAATTTTGAAGTCGCTAATCGAGAGAAATGCAGAGGATGGAATGCTAGTTTTCGTCAGAAAGGAAGATGAGAAGATCGTTGAGAAGATAATAAAGGACTCAAAGCTGAACTTGAAAATAGCCGGAAATATTTCCGCCCTTGGTGGCGTAATTCTGGAAAAGCCGAACGGGGAGGTGAGGATTAACCTGACATTTGACGAAATGCTCTCGCAGTTATACGAAAGGAAGCTCGGTGAGGTTGCCAAGGTTCTGTTCGGGTGATAGAAATGATCTCAAGGACAAAGGCAGCATACGCTTACATCGTTGCAAGGACGAAGGTGATGAAAAGCAGGCTGCTCAAAGCGGAGGACTTCAGAAAGCTGATGAACATGTCATTCGACGAGATAATGAGATTTCTCGAGGAGACAGAGTACAAGAAGGAGATCGACGAGATGGCTTACAAATACTCTGGGCCAAAGCTCTTGGATTACGCCCTGTTCTCAAACCTTGCAAAAACTTACAGAAAGATCTACAGCGTCTCCTTTGGAGACGCCAAAACGCTGATTGGTCAGTACTTGCGTAGATGGGATGTATGGAATCTGATAAACATAATAAGGGGTAAAAGTGCGAATCTTCCAGTTGAAGTCGTCGAAGAAACCCTAGTTCCCGCTGGGGAGTTCAGCTTGGAAGACCTTCGCTCAATGCTTTCGAAGGAAATCGGCGAGATCGCAAAGGATCTCGAAGGCACGATTTACGGTGATGCTCTCTCTAAGATCGGCACAGCCCCAATGAACGTGATTGAGGACGAACTATGGAAGGCATACTACAAAGCCGTGCTTTCGGTGAAGACTAACGACTTCGAAAGCCGGGTTTTTACGCACTTCGTCAGGATGGAGATAGATTTGAGAAACGTAAAGACGATCCTCAGACTTAAAGCTGAGGGAGACACTGCTGAGGAAGTAATAACTCGCATAATTCCAGGAGGTTACGAGCTAACAGAAGATGAAGCCAGAAAGCTTGCAACGATGACCTTTGAGGAGATAACGAAATCTCTCGAGGGTTTCTGGTTCTGGAAGGTCACGAACGTTCAGGACTTGGGCAGAATGGAGATCGAACTCGACAAGATCTGGATTGAGGCAATAGCGAAAAGAGCGGGCAATTATCCTCTTAGCGTTCTTCCTGTTTTGCAGTACATCGTGCTGAAGAAGGTGGAAGTCGATGATCTTCGAATTCTTGGCTGGGGTAAATGGCACAACATTCCCAATGAGGAGATCGAAAGGCAGATGGTGATAGTATGAAGCTGGCAGTAATCGGAGACATGGATTTCGTTACCGGCTTCATGCTTGCAGGGATCGTGGACATTTATGAGGTTTCTAAAGATGAAGATGTCATTAAGGCAGTTGAAGACGTTTTGAAGCGAAAGGATATCGGAGTTGTTGCGATAAAGGCTGAATTTTTGAAAAAATTGCCCGTTGCGCTTAGAAGGGAAATCGACGAAAGGGTTGAGCCAACCTTTGTTGCAGTTGGTGCAACGGGCGGAGTTGAGGAAATTAAGGAAAAAATAAGAAAGGCAATAGGTGTTGAGCTATGGAAGTGAGCGTGGGTGAAATATTTAGGATCTCCGGACCCCTCGTTGTGGCAGAGGGGCTTAAGGCGAGGATGTATGACCTTTGCAAAGTAGGAGAAGAGAGGCTGATGGGAGAAGTGGTCGGCTTAGCGGGGGACAAGGTGCTGATACAGGTATACGAAGATACCTCAGGAATCCGCCCCGGAGAAAAAGTTGTAAACACGGGGATGCCGCTCAGCGTCGATCTCGGTCCGGGACTCATAGGAAACATCTACGATGGGGTACAGAGACCCCTTCCCTTGCTAAAGGACATCAGCGGGGACTTCATAAGCAGAGGCATAGAGGCGCCAGGCATAGACAAAAAGAAGAAGTGGGATTTCCAGCCTTTGATAAAGAAAGGGGACGAAGTAAAGGCTGGAAAGATAATTGGAAAGGTTCAAGAGACAGAAGTTGTTGAGCACAGAATTCTTGTGCCTCCCAATGTTAAAGGTGGAAGAGTAAAGGAAGTCTACTCCGGAAACTTCACGGTCGATGAAACAATAGCGGTTCTCGAGGATGGAACTGAGCTCAAAATGGCTCACAAGTGGCCAGTGAGGATTCCGAGGCCTTACGTGGAAAAGCTACCCCCTGTAGTTCCCCTGCTGACAGGTCAGAGAATCCTTGATACGTTCTTCCCGATAGCAAAGGGAGGAACTGCGGCAATTCCCGGTCCATTCGGAAGTGGAAAGACGGTGACTCAGCACCAGCTTGCGAAGTGGAGTGATGCAAACATCGTTGTCTACATCGGCTGTGGAGAGCGTGGAAACGAGATGACCGAAGTTCTTGAGGAATTCCCAGAGCTAATAGACCCAAGGACTGGAAAGCCCCTGATGCTCAGAACTGTGCTTGTGGCAAACACTTCTAACATGCCCGTCGCTGCAAGAGAAGCGAGCGTTTACACGGGGATAACCATTGCGGAGTACTTCAGAGACATGGGTTACGACGTCGCTTTGCAGGCAGACTCCACGAGCAGATGGGCTGAGGCGATGAGAGAGCTTTCTGGACGACTTGAAGAGATGCCTGGTGAAGAGGGATATCCTGCTTACCTTGCTTCAAGGCTTGCAGAATTCTACGAGAGAGCGGGGAGAGTAAAAACTCTCTGTGGTGAGATTGGGAGTGTAAGTGTAGTCGGTGCAGTCTCACCGCCTGGTGGAGACTTCAGCGAACCTGTAACTCAGAACACGCTGAGAATAGTAAAGGCATTCTGGGGACTCGATGCGAAGCTCGCAGGCAGAAGGCATTTCCCTGCAATAAACTGGCTTATCAGCTATAGTCTTTACACTAGCTCTCTTGCAGATTGGTATGAGAAAAACGTTGCCCCAGACTGGAATGAGCTGAGAACGTGGGCAATGGGAGTTCTGCAAGAGGAGGCGACTTTGCAGGAGATAGTAATGCTCGTTGGTAGCGATGCGCTGCCCGAATCTCAGAGAGTGCTTCTGCTTGTTGCGAGAATAATCAGAGAATTCTACCTCTCACAGTACGCTTATCACGAGGTTGACAGCTACTGCGACATTAAAAAGCAGTATGACATGCTCAAGGCAATAAAGACTGTGAACGACTGGTTCTACAAGGCATTGGAAGCGGGGAAGACCTATGAGGAGATTGAAAAAGTGGAGGGATTCGATGAGTTCATGAGAAGCAAACTTGAGCGGGATTACAGGACTGCGATGAATAGGGCGCTTGAAAAGATGAAGAAGAGCTTAGGGGTGTGATTATGGAGGAGTACAAGACGATAACGCAGGTTGCGGGGCCGCTTATTTTTGTTGAAAAAACGAGACCAGTTGCTTACGGGGAACTGGTCAACGTGGTGCTTCCAGATGGTTCCACGAGAAAAGGACAGGTTCTCGATACCTCGAAGAACATAGTTGTCGTGCAGATGTTCGAAGGAACGAGGGGCATTGATAAGAGCTGCGCAGTTCGTTTTACTGGCGACATTGTAAAGCTCAGCTGTTCGAAGGATTTGCTTGGCAGAATTCTTAGCGGTTCTGGCGAACCGATCGACGGCGGGCCTCCGATAATCCCCGAAGAGAGAATTCCGATAATCGGTTCCGCAATCAACCCCTATGCGAGAAAGTATCCAAGAGAGTTCATCCAGACGGGAATTTCTGCAATAGACGGAATGAACACCCTTGTCAGGGGTCAAAAGCTTCCGATATTCAGCGGAAGCGGTTTGCCACACAATGACATTGCTCTGCAGATAGCTCGCCAGGCAAAGGTTCGCGGTCAGGCTGAGGAGTTCGCAGTTGTTTTTGCAGCAATGGGAATAACCTACGAGGAAGCCTATCAGTTCATGAAAGAATTCGAAAGAACGGGAGCCCTGGAAAGAGCGGTTGTTTTCCTCAATCTCGCTAAGGATCCCGCAATTGAGAGAATTATCACTCCGAGAATGGCGCTTACAGCAGCGGAGTACCTCGCATACACCTACGACTACCACGTTCTCGTCATACTCACGGACATGACGAACTACTGCGAAGCGCTGCGAGAGATCAGCGCAGCAAGAGAGGAAGTCCCCGGGAGAAGAGGGTATCCTGGCTACATGTACACAGATCTCGCGACGATCTACGAGAGGGCTGGAAGAATCCGCGGGAGAAAGGGCACGATTACGCAGTTCCCGATCCTCACGATGCCTGCTGACGACATAACGCATCCGATACCCGATCTTACGGGCTACATAACCGAGGGACAGATCGTGCTCAGCAGAGAGCTGCATGCTAAAGGAATATACCCGCCAATCAACGTCCTTCCATCGCTTAGCAGGCTGATGAAGGAAGGAATCGGTGAGGGAATGACGAGAGACGACCACAAGCAGTGGAACGACCAGATGTACGCAGCTTACGCGGAAGGCGTGGATCTCAGAGGCTTGGTTGCCATCGTTGGCGAAGAGGCGCTCAGCGAAAGGGACAGGATGTTCCTCAAGTTTGCGGACGAATTTGAGCGCAGATTCGTGAATCAGGGTAAATATGAGGATAGAGACATTGAAACAACGCTCGACTTAGGATGGGAGCTCCTTGCAATGCTTCCAGAGAGAGAGCTGACGAAGGTAGAGAAGAAGTACATCGAGAAGTATCATCCCGCATACAGAAAGAAGAAATCCTCCTAAATTTTTTTAAAGGGAGAGACCATGGCAGAAGTTCAGCCAACAAGAATGGAGCTCATAAAGCTCAGAAGAAGAATAAGGATGGCTGTTCGCGGTCATGCATTGCTAAAGATGAAAAGAGATGGGCTAATAATGGAGTTCAGGGAGCTTCTTGAGGAGGCAAAGATAGCAATTCAGAAGATGGTGGACAATTACAGCAAAGCCCAGCAAAAGCTTTTAATTGCGATGGCCGTTGATGGATTTCCTGCGCTGCGCTCTATTGCTCTTTCCTGTTGTCAGATTTCTCCGAGCTTTACGGTTAAAAGAAAGAGCATAATGGGCGTCGTCGTTCCCGTGATCAAAAGAGAAAAGGTGGCAAGGAGGGCGATAGAGAAGCCATACGGAATTCTGAGCACGAGTGTGAGAGTCGACGAAGCCGTTACAGCTTATGAAGAGCTCATAGATTCGATCTTAGAGGTCGCCGAAATCGAGACAACGATAAGAAAGCTACTCGAGGAAATCGAGAGGACGAAGCGCAGGGTTAATGCGCTTGAGTACAGGGTAATTCCGAGAATGAACGAACTTGCGAGGTTCATAGCCTTTAAACTTGAGGAGATGGACAGGGAGAACATTATAAGGCTGAAGAAGCTCAAGATGAAGAAGGCGAAGGGTTAAGCTTTTATAATCCCTGTCTCAACATATTTTCATGAGTTTTGCTGAACTCAAGGGTCTTTATTTGAAGCTGGGCGGGGACTACAGGGAATTCAAAAAGCTTTCTGGCAATATCGACGTCGGATTCAAGTTCAGCTTCTCCAAAAGGATAAGTGAAGCAGACGTGCAGCTTTTCGGTCTTGTGTCAGGGGACATGAATCCGATACACTTCGACGATGAATTTGCCAAGATGACGAAGTTTGGTGGCAGAGTAGCGCATGGAATGCTCACGACAAGTCTTGTGTCTACAGCTCTCGCAATGCTTCCCGGCACAGTCGTTTTGCTTGAAACCAGCTTTAAGTATACCTCTCCCGTCAGAATAGGGGATCTCGTGACAGCAGAATGCGAAGTCGTTGAGAGGGAAAAGAATAGATTCAGGGTGAATGCGCTCTGCAAGGTTGGGGATAAAGTCGTTGCAGAGGGATGGGCCAAGATCCTTTTATGGTGATCGAGTCACTCAGAGAGAAAAATGCGGACTTCTTCGTTCAGCACTCTGGCAATACTAACTTCTTCTATGCAACCAAATTCAGAAGTAGCGCTTCGATGCTTTACCTCGTTGGCGTCGACGGCACCGAATTGCTGATCCTCCCGGAAATGGAGCTCGGAAGAGCTCTCAGAGAGAGTAGGGTAAAGGAAATAGCGAGCTTCGAAAAACTCGGGTATGAGGAAAAATTGAAGGAATTTGGAAGCCCGAAAAAGGCCTTTGCGGAAATCCTTGTGGAGAGACTGAAGGAGGGAAGAGCAAAGAAAGTGTTAATTCCAGCAGATTTTCCCGCATTTCTGGCCTTTGAACTCCAGAAGAGCTTTGAGCCCGAAAAAGGCCTTTGCGGAAATCCTTGTGGAGAGACTGAAGGAGGGAAGAGCAAAGAAAGTGTTAATTCCAGCAGATTTTCCCGCATTTCTGGCCTTTGAACTCCAGAAGAGCTTTGAGGTGGAAGTGGTTGAAAATCCTTTTTTAAAGCTTAGGGCCGTGAAAAGGGCAGAAGAAGTTGCTAAAATCAGGCAAAACTGTGCAACGCTCCTTAAGGCCTTCGAGAGATTTTCAAGAAGGCTAAAACCACGAAAGGACTTTACTTGCGAATTCGCTCGAAGTGTCATCGAGAAGGAGCTGTACTCGCTTGGCCTGATAGCTGAGGAAACGATTTGCTCCACAGGAAAGCTCTCCGCAGACCCGCATGAACTGGGAAGGGGGAATGTTGAGGATCACCTGCTCGTTGATGTCTTTCCTAAGAACCGGACCACAGGATATTACGCAGACTTCACGAGAACAATCTTGATTCGTAAAAACGCGGAAATCGAGGAGATGCTGAGGGCAGTTATTGAAGCTCAGAGGAGCGCAATTTCGATGCTGAGGGAAGGCGTAAACGGAAGAGAGGTCCACAATGCGGTAAAGGATTGCCTGAAAGCCTACGGATTCGAGACTAAAAATGGAGAGGGTTTCATACATTCTACGGGGCATGGAATTGGCCTTGAAGTTCATGAAGAGCCAAGAATTGGCGATGTTGATGTTGAACTTAAAAGCGGAATGGTCGTCACGATCGAGCCAGGACTTTACTACAAAAAATTGGGCGGGGTGAGGGTGGAAGACGTGGTGCTAATAAGAAAGAACGATTGCGAAATTCTTACACCTTACGAGAGCTTTTTGGGAATTATGTAGTCCTTTGGCGCTGTTTCAATGTTTTCTAAATACTTTCGGAGCACCTTGGGGATCTCAACCCTGCCATCCTCGAGCTGGTAGTTCTCGATGATCGCAGTTATAGCCCTCGTTGTGGCTATCGCCGTTGAGTTCAGGGTGTGGACAAAACCCTTGCTCGGCATTCCCTTTTTCTCGGCAAACCTTATGTTCAGCCTGTAGCTCTGCCAGTCCGTGCAGTTGCTGCATGAAACCATCTCTCTGTAAGTGGCCTGAGATGGCATCCAGGCTTCGAGATCGTATTTCTTCGCAGCAACCACTCCAAGATCTCCCGTGCAGATGTTCACAACTCTGTAGGGTATCCCCAAGCCCTGCCAGAGCTTTTCGGCATTCTCTAATAGCTTTTCATGCCACTCCCAGCTTTGCTCGGGTAAACAGAAAACGAACTGCTCTACTTTATTGAACTGATGGACTCTGAAAATTCCCTTCGTGTCTTTTCCGTGTGCTCCAGCCTCCTTTCTAAAGCAAGGACTGAAGCCAGCGTAGAGCATAGGAAGCTCGCCTTCTTCAAGAGTCTCGTTCATGTGCATCGCTGCAATTGCATGCTCACTCGTAGCAATTAAGTGCAAGTCTTCACCCTCGATTTTGTAGATGACGTCTTCGAAATCGCTGAAAGCAGTTACGCCGGCATAGGCTTCTTTTTTCAGCATGAATGGGGGGAGTAGAATTTTGAATCCCTTTTTGGATAGAAAGTCTAAGGCGTAAAGTGTTAACGCAAAGTCCAGCCAGAGAAGGTCGCTTAGCAGAAAATAAAATCTCGAACCCGCAATCTTGGCTGCTCTTCCAGTATCTGCCCAGCCGAAAAGCTCCACTGCGTCTGCATGGCCCACTGGCTTAAAGTCCGTGACCTCATACTCGGCCATACCCTTAGTGACGTCCAGAAACCGATCAACATCTTCGAAGTATACCTTTGCCTTACCCCAGTAGCGTACGGGAACGTTATCGTTTTCATCCCTGCCAACTGGAACGCTCTCGTGAACTATGTTTGGTATTGAAAGCAGAACACTTTCAAGTTCGCATTCGAGTCTCTTCAATTCCTCCTCTGCCTTTTTTGCCTCCTCGCTGATCCTCTTTGCCTCCTCTATGAGCTTTGGTTCTCTGTTTTCTTTTAAAAGCTTTGAAAGCTCATTTCTCTTCTTTCTAAGTGCATTTGTTTCCTTGAGCTTCTCTCTCCAGGCTTTGTCGAGTTCCAATGCCTTTTCTACGATCTCAACATCCATTCCTCGCCTTCTTAGGGATTCGTAAAGGATGTCCGGATTTTCTCTCAGAGCTTTCAGTATGCTCCACATCAAGCAAGCTTTGGCATTGCGGTTATAAAAATGCACCGAACAGCATGGCAGTAAAGATGGCAGAAAGTGTAATGCTCGCAAGCTTGTACATTTTCCTTGCATTTTCCTTTTTTGGAGATTTGTAGAATCCGATAACTTTCGCGAGGTAGATCAGAATTGCAGGAACTGCGATTGCCAGGTAAACGGGAGAGAGCAGAATTGCGAAGTAGATTGCGATTGAAAGAAGAAGCATCAGGAAAGTTGCAAGGGCGATGGCAAGTGAAGTTTTCTTCATCCCAACAACTAGGGGGAGCATGGGGATTCCGGCAGTTCTGTAGTCCTCCTCGTAGTGCATGGCGATGAACCATATGTGTGATGGGATCCAGAGGAGCACGATGCCCGCGATTAAGAATCCAGGTAAGCTGAAACCTTCAACCGCAACCCATCCAGCCAGGGCAGGCATAGCTCCCGCGAATCCGCCGACGATAACAGAGTATGGGCTTTTCCTTTTTAACATGACAGTGTAAACGAGAATGTCGAAAAACAGGCCCAGAAATAGCACGAATCCAAATTCAATGCTCACCTGCAACGCTAAGAGAAAGCCTGAAGTGAAAAGAAGCGATCCGTAGGCTGCACAGGCCTTCGGGCTGAGTTCTCCTGAGGGAACAGGCCTCTTTCGCGTTCGCATCATCAACGCATCTATGTCCCTGTCGATCCACATGTTGAGCGCGGTCGTGCCCGAAATTGTCAGAAAGGTTGCAAGAAGGCACACCGGCAAAGTCTCGCCTCCACCAGCTACTGCAAAACTCACCAGAAATGTTATCATCAGGAGTAAAGTCTGCTTGGGCTTGATCACTTCAAGCAGTGCTGTGGGATTCACGTTTCGAATTCGCTTTCTGAACAAAATAATTTTTTTATTCTTGCGCGCTATAACTTGAACATTCAAGGGGTTGAAGGAGGCGAAGATGGAAGAAAAATATCTCTTTCAATCCCCGTTTTCAGGGGCTTCGCTTTGCAAGGGCTATCAAAGATTTCTGCAATTCGAAAAATATAAGCTTTTCTGTCTCCTTTCGGTAACACCAAAGGAATGAGGCAAATTTGCCCTTGCATTTAAAAGCTCATTCCGGAGCCATCTGAGTAAATCTAAATCTGCTCATATTTAATAGAAGCATTTTAGATAAAATAAAAATCAATTCAGTTACAGATTTGCCCTATTTTTATCAAAAAGCCATAAGCTTCCTTATTACTCTATAGAGTATATGATTAAAGATATAATATAATCAGTTCAAATCTTCGTCATGCGGAATTTTATTTCTACGCTTCATCCAACCTTGAAAATTTAGGGCAAAAAGAAGCAGACGTTTGCCATCTTAAGGCTGCTGAATTCCATCCAAATTTATCCCGTTTCTCCAATTCTGGAAAGCGATTTTTATAAAGCTCTGCAGCGCTTCCATGCCATACGATATAGTATGGCATAATTTGGTGTGAAAAGGCGTTACATTTATAAGTTATAGTATTAAAACCGCAATTAGCATCTTAGATGCCCCCTGTCAAGAAATTAAAACGAACCTGATATAGAATTATCTCCCCAGGCCTGCGACTTTTTGTATTCTTCTCTGTCCTCCTTGACAATCTCCCACTTACGTGATAAACTACCTGAAGAGAAGGAGTGCCAGAAAAATACATTAGAGTTTTCCAGAACTGAAGAACAAAGCGAGGAATGGGAAGCTGTGTAGTAGCAGCCACTTAGTCGCCACAGCCGGCATTGGAAACCCCTAAATTTTTGTTCTCACCTGCGCTATATTTTGTGAAGGTAGTAACACGATCAAAAAGGCAAACCAAATCATGGGGAGTGTTTCTAAGGATTGATGTTCTTCTTATGGAGTGGGCTCCTAACCAAAAAGCTTAAAATAGCAGAGGTCGGTGAGATTTGAACCGATGAATGATGACGCGAGAAAGGAGGTGAATCCATGTACATAAGGTTTGAAGTTCCGCAGGAAATGCAGAACGAGGCTTTAACTTTGCTTGAAAAGTCGAGGGAGACGGGAAAGGTGAAAAAGGGCACGAACGAGACTACAAAGGCTGTGGAGAGGGGGATAGCGAAACTCGTCTACATAGCAATGGACGTCGACCCTCCAGAGATAGTTGCGCACTTGCCCCTGCTTTGCGAGGAAAAGAACATCCCGTATGTTTACATAAAGAGCAAGGCAGACATCGGAAAGGCGATTAAGATCGATGTCAACTGCGCCTCAGCTGCAATAATAGACGAGGGGAATGCAAAGAGGGAGCTGGCAGCACTCGTTGAGAAGCTCAAAGGATTGAAGAAGTGATGAGGTATGGAAGAAGATGTCCAGCCAGCAGAAGTGATGGAGATAATAGGAAGAACGGGAATGCATGGCGAAGTCACGCAGGTAAAGGTGAAGGTGCTCGCTGGCGAGAATGCTGGCAGGGTGATAACGAGGAACGTTTTTGGCCCGGTGAAAGTAGGAGACATACTGATGATAAAGGAGACGGCAAGAGAAGCAAGAAAGCTCGCGGTGAAGTGATATGGAAGTAAAGATCTGCTCCTTCTGCGGATATGAAATCGAGCCCGGCACGGGAAAAAGCCTCGTCAGGAAGGATGGCAGGATAATACATTTCTGCAGTGGAAAGTGCGAGAAGAACTACAGACTCGGCAGAAATCCAAGAAGGCTGAAGTGGACTAAATTCTACGAGAAGGGCAGGTGATCCTGTGGAAAGGACTTTTGTAATGGTCAAGCCAGATGGTGTGCAGAGGGGGCTAGTAGGAGAAATTATTTCAAGGATCGAAAGAAAAGGGCTGAAGATCGTCGCAATGAAAATGCTGAGAATCCCGAAAGAGCTCGCCGAGGAGCACTATGCTGAGCACAGAGCCAAACCATTCTTTTCTTCACTCCTCTCCTACATAACCAGTGGCCCGGTTGTGGCGATGGTTGTTGAAGGGAAGAATGCAGTTAAAGTTGTCAGGAAGCTTGTCGGAGCAACCAATCCATCGGAAGCTGAGCCCGGGACGATTCGCGGCGATTTCGGTCTGGATCTCGGAAGAAACGTCGTCCACGCATCGGATTCAACGGCATCGGCTGAAAGGGAAATAGGGCTCTTCTTCAGAAAGGAGGAAATTCTGGACTACAGAAGAGAAAGCGATGTCTGGATATACGAGAAATGAAGAATGTAAGAACTCCAATCGTTGCGGTTCTTGGACATGTTGACCACGGAAAGACGACGCTACTCGATAGAATCAGAAGGAGCAGGGTCGCTGCCAAGGAAGCTGGCGGGATAACCCAGCACATAGGGGCAACGGAGATACCGATAAGGGTAATAGAGGAAATCTGCAAGGACATCTGGAGACCAAACGTAGAATTGCCGGGACTTCTTTTTATCGACACCCCCGGACACAAGGCCTTTACGAATTTGAGGAAAAGAGGGGGTGCGTTAGCTGATCTCGCAATTCTGGTTATCGATGTCAACGAGGGGGTGATGCCTCAAACGGAGGAGGCAATAGCAATACTCAGAACTTTTAAAACTCCATTCGTCGTTGCCGCGAACAAGATCGACAGAATCCCCGGATGGCAGAGCAAGGAAAACATGCCGTTCATAAAAAGCTACGCAATGCAGGAAGACTTTGCAAAGATGAATCTGGACAGGAAGATCTACGAGCTCGTTGCAAGTCTTTACAAATTCGGGTTCAGCAGCGAACGGTTTGACAGAATAAAGGACTTCACCAAGACAGTCGCCATCATCCCCGTTTCAGGAATAACGGGCGAAGGGATTCCAGAGCTGCTCATGATACTCCTCGGGCTTGCCCAGAGATACCTCGTGAAAAACCTGAAGTTGCAGGCTGAGGGTAAAGCCAAGGGAACGATCCTGGAAATTAAGGAGGAGCGGGGAGTTGGCATAACATGTGATGCGATAATCTACGATGGAACGCTAAGGGTTGGAGATAAAATCGCAATTTGGGGAAAGGATGACGTTATCGTCACCAACGTGAAGGCTATTCTCAGACCGCCGCCCGCGAAGGAGATGAGGGTAGAGACCAAGTTCCTGCGTGTAGATAAAGTTACTGCGGCAGCGGGAATAAAGATCGTTGCACCAGAACTTGAAAAGGCCGTTGCTGGAACGGAGTTCGAGGTAGTTGAGAGTGAAGAGGATATTAGAAAGTTCAAAGAAAGAGTAAGGGGCGAATACGAGGCAATAGCAATCAGAACGGAGGGGGAGGGAATCGTGCTGAAGACGGACACCATAGGATCTCTGGAGGCAATGATAAACGAACTCAAGGCTCACGGAATTCCGATAAAGAAGGCTGAAGTGGGGGAAGTGGACAAGAGAGATGTCGTTGAAGTTTCGACGAACAAGGAGGAGACAAATAAGGCGATTCTGGCATTCAATGTGAAGATCCTGCCCGAAGCAGAGGAGGAGGCGAGAAATTATGGAGTGAAGATCTTCGAGGGCGACATAATCTACACGATCATCGATGCCTTCGTGAAGTGGAGAGATGAAGTGAGGACGATAAGGGAAAAGCAAAAAATTGAAGCCCTGATAAAGCCAGGAAAGGTGAAACTACTAAAGGAGTTCATCTTCAGGCGAAGCAAGCCTGCAATAATCGGCGTAAAGATACTCGCAGGTGAACTGAGGAGGGGTTCAGAACTGATAAAGCCCGACGGAAGCAAGGTGGGAGAGGTCAGGAGCATGCAGAAAGAAGGAAAGAACGTCGCAATTGCGAAAGCTGGTGAGGAGCTCGCAATTGCCATCGACGACGTCACCATAGGAAGGCAGCTAGAGGGAGACGAGGTTCTTTACGTTGAAATTCCCGAAAAGCATGCGAAAGTCATCGAGAGAGAGCTCCTCAGCTCCTTTGATGATGAGACGAAAAAGGCATTTCTCGAGTATCTGGAGATAAAAAGGAAGGAAAATCCGTTCTGGGCGAAGTAAGATACTTCCATGCAGTTGCATTTAGCGAGGAAACGGCTTGAGGAAATATTTTACCCCGAAACGAAAAGTAATTCAAAACTTCATGGGAAATCTCAGTGAATGGTTTTCAGCCTCAAAACGAACACAACTTTTCCATCTTCGCTGTCTTCCAACCAAACCTTCCCGCCCAGCCTTTCCACCGTTTCCTTTACAAATCGCAGTCCCTTTCCACTCCCTTCTCCAAAGCTAACACCGTCGAAAATCCTGTCTCTAATCTCCTTGGGTATTCCGGTACCATCATTGGCAATCCTTATCTCGCAGAATTCCCTCAAAGGCTTTATTTCCATCCAAACGCGCTTCGCCTTTCCGTGCTTCACTGCGTTGTCTATGATGTTGTGGAAGGCGGAATAAAGGGAATCATCACCCAAAACGGTGCAGTTTCCACTGACTTTCAAATCGATTTCAAACCCAGTTGAAGCTTTTTCTATAAACTCTGCGACGTCTACGGGTTTCATTTTAACGTCTACTGAATGGCTCACGAGTTCTCTGATTTTAATCAGGCTCTCTTCAAGGCTTGAAACCCTGCTGATGTCCCCATCCTTTATCAGCTCAAGATTTAAAAAGGCTGAAGTGAGCACATTCTTGATGTCATGCCTCAAAATGCGCTGAAGCTCTTCAAATGCAACCTTTTCCCTGAAAATCTCGTCTATGTCTTGTAGAATACCGAGTACACCATCCTTCCCCCCAAATCTTATCTTCTTAACGTTCAGTATGACCCACTTATCCCCGAATTTCGTTCTGACCCTTATCGGATAACTTTCCTCTTCGAACCTCAGACCTCTAAGCCTATCCTGGTATCTCTTCATCAGTTTTGGCAGATCTTCGGGATGAATGAATCCAGCAAATGGTCTCCTGATTAGCTCCTCCTTACTATATCCTAAGAAATCTACAAGAGCTGAATTTACAAAGACAAGAAATTCTCCCTGAGCAATGAAGATGGGAACGGATATTTCGACTAGCTTTCTGTAAAATTCTTTTCTCTCCTCGAGTTCCCTTTTGAGCTCCATTTTCTCCGTTATGTCGATGATGAAATGAATTATGTACGAATCATGCCTCTCCGCCTTGACAAAGAACCATCTGTCCAAATTCTGATCGTAGAATTCCGATTCCGCCCTTTCGCCACCACTCTTCAGAAAGTTCCACACTGGACAGAATTCAGGCGGATTGGCAGTTTTATGCGTAAAGGTATAGCATTTTTTCCCGATCACGTCGCCGAATGTATCTCTGACAAATTTATTTGCCCATGTAACAGTAAAGCTTTCGTCGAGCAGCATGAATCCGATGTCCGCCTTTTCCATCGCTTTAACTGCAAGTTTCTCAAGTTCATTCATCGCCCCTTTTACTCCTAACAAGATTTAAACGTATTCTCAAAGATTTGAAATTTTGAAATCGAAAGCACCGAAAAAAAGAAATCGCAAAAGGGAAGCATTATTCATGCGATACAGATTCATCGACCACACGGCAGATATAGCCTTTGAGGCTTACGGCAAAAATCTTGAGGAGCTCTTCGAGAGCTGCGCCTACGCATTTTACGAAGCATTCGTCGACACATCCAAGCTTAAGGGTAGTGAAAGAAGAATTTTGGAGATTGAGGCAGAAGACGAGGATCTGATGCTCTACCGCTTCCTCAACGAACTCCTGTTCCTATTTGAGACTCAATTTTTTGCAGGAAAAGAGATCAAGGTCAGAATCGATGGCAAAAAGGCTATTTCTGAAATCAATGGCGGTAGATTTGGTAGGGAAGCAGTTAAGGTTGAGCCCAAAGCTATCACAATGCATAAGTTCGGAATAAGAAGGGGAGGGGACATGCTCGTGGCCTTCGTCGTCGTGGACATATGAGCGAGATATATCTCCCCCTGCACAGCGGTGAAGCGCCGCACTGGCTTCTTAGCAGGATGAAGAAGCTTGCCGACAAGATCGTCAGGGTCATCATTCTCGAGTACGGCGAGCTCGAATTTCTGAAGCGCATATCCGATCCAATCTTCTTTCAGTCCTTCTCAAACGTTTTGGGTTTTGACTGGAACTCAAGCGGAAGCACCACAGTGCTCACGGGGGTTTTAAAGGCCGTGCTAAACAGGCCAGATTTCGAGATCAGGGTTGCTGGTGGCAAAGGAGCAAATGCACTCAAAACTCCTGAAGAAATCCGAAAGTTTGCTTCGGAACTGAACATCGATGCCGAGAAGCTCGTGAAATTCAGCAGACTTTCGGCGAAGGCAGACAACTCTGCCCTCATAGACGGGTACACCCTGTATCACCACGCGATCTTCTTCACGGCAAAGCATTTCACAGTTGTGCAGCAGGGAATGAATCCCATGGAGAGACTGGCACGAAGGTATCACTGGAGCGTTTATGAAAGCGTTCCTGAGCTCAGGGACGTGCACAGCGGCATAATCAGCGAAAGGATCGAGAATGAGGTCGTGAACATGATTTCGAGCAAAAGCGAGCTCGCGGTTGAGACCAGCGTTGACATCATGAGGGATGGCAGCTTCAGAAGAGACTACGAAAGACTGCTCTCAATCGTGAGAAGGAATAGAAAGATATACGTGCCAAGAAAGATCGATTGGAAGGCGGTCGAGAGGGCCTATCAGCTCCAGCCTGAAAGATTTGAAGACCTTCTTCTGGTCAAGGGGATCGGTAGAGAAACGATCAGAGCACTCGCTCTCATCTCCGACCTGGTTTACAACGCCGAATACGACAGGCAGGATCCAGCTAAGTACTGTTTTGCCGTCGGTGGCAAGGATGGTGTGCCCTTTTTAGTGCGCCGGGACGTTTACGACGAGGTCATCGAGTTCATGCAGGAGCTGCTGAAGCAAACAGATCTCGAAAGCTTTGAAAAAAGAAGGGCTTTGGAAAGACTGCACAGAAGTTTTAGAACTTAGCGGCGAAACGGTTTTATTACCTCGTTCAGAATTTTTTTGATGGAAGATCTTTTCCAGGAAATAGCCAAGGCCTTCAAAACCGCCGTTGACAACAGGCACAGGTTTATGGTATTCGTTTGCTCATCCAATCTGAGGAGGGGCGTAGAATATGCCGAGAAAATATACTCGGATTACAGAAAAAAGGTCGAGAAAAATGGGCTTCTTGTAGTTGGAAGAGAAGAATTTCTCGAAATGGCAAAGGATCATTTCGAGGGCGAGTTGGTTCACTGGAAGAATTCTATAAGCGTTCTCGGCTCGACCTATTCATCCCTGATCATGGACCTCAGCGAGGGGTTTCATCCAAACGACTTGGGTGTCGTCGTTGAGACAGTTGAGGAGGGCGGGATAATAATAGCCATTTCTCCGCCTATCGAGAGGTGGAGGAATCTAATCAGCAAATGGCATGCGGAGCTGATAAGCGAACCATTCAGTCTCAAAGACGTCGTTGGCCGTTTTTATCGCAGATTCATCGACAGAACGCTGAAAGCAGAGGGTGTAATCGTTTTCGATGCTGATAGGGGAGAACTGATCAAAAGGTATGAATTCGTGGAAAAGGGCAGCTCAAGGGAGGAGATCGTAATACCGGAGGGCACGAAAATAAAGAAGAAACTCTACAAGCTCTGCGCTACTCAGGATCAGGTGAGGGTTCTCCAGCTCTTTGAGAGGTTTTTCGAGCGGGAAAAGGAAAGAAAGGCTGTGGTAATAACTGCAGATCGGGGCAGAGGAAAAACGGCCGTTCTCGGCATCGTCACACCAGCTCTGGTTTCGAGACTTGAAAGATTGCTTAAGAGGCCAATTCGAGTTCTCGTGGTCGCTCCAACCCCTCAGGCCATTCAGACCTATTTCAAGTTCCTCATAAAGGCGATGAAGAGACAGGGAATGAAGGATTTCTTTGTTAAGAAGACGAATGAACTCTTAACCGTGCTGAACAGCAAGTATGCCCGTGTAGAGTATGCTATTCCCAGAAGGGCACTGGATGAGAAGGAATTCGCCGATATCCTAATTGTGGACGAGGCTGCAGGCATAGAAGTTCCTGTGCTACTCAAGATCACCGAAGGAGCAAGGCACGTGATATTTTCAACGACGATCCACGGCTACGAGGGGACGGGAAGGAGTTTCAACGTCAGGTTTCTAAGAAGGCTCGAAGATGATCCGAGTATCGAGGTTGAGAGGATCCACATGTCTGAACCCATAAGGTATGGTGCGGGAGACCCGATCGAGAACTGGCTCTACGACGCTTTACTGCTAAACGCCCAGCCCGCGGAGATAGGAGAAGAGGAGATGGAGAAGATCAGGAGGCTCGAGCTTGACTTCGAGATTCTCGACAAGGACGAGATGATGAACGACGAGAAGTTGCTAAGGGAGTTTTTCGGAATTTACGTTCTTGCGCACTACAGAAATCGCCCCTCGGATCTTTCAGTGCTGCTCGACACACCCAACCACATACCAGCAGTTGTGAAGGCAAACGGGAAGGTTGTATGCTCTCTTCACCTTGCTGTCGAGGGTGGGATGGATGACGAGTTGATTGCGAAGATAAGGACGGGCTACAAACCAAGAGGACAGATAATTCCCGATCTGGTTCTGAAACACTTCTGGAATTACGATTTCTCGAGGAAGAAGGGAGTCAGGATCGTCAGAATCGCCGTCCATCCCAGTGCCATGGACATGGGCGTGGGCAGCTTCGCGCTTAGGAGAGTGGTCGAATGGGCCGAAAGAAATGGTCTGGACTGGATAGGTTCTGGATTTGGAGTTTCAAGCGATCTCATCAGGTTCTGGCTCAGAAATGGCTTTCTGCCGATTCACATCACGCCACAGAGGAACGAAGTCAGCGGGGAGTACACGATCATAGTCATTAGACCGATAAATGTAAAAGAGAGCGTTGACAGGATGAACATCGAATTCATTCGCAGATTCATCGAATATCTGTGCGACGAGCTCAGAGATCTGGAGACCGAGACCGCAATAATGATCCTGAGTTCTCTGAGGGGAGACGTGAACTGCAATCCCTCAGTTTTCGGGGATCTTGAGGTGGAAAGGCTCACGAAGTACTTCGAGGGACTGGGCTTTTACGAATACATTTCCGATATTGCAAGACCCCTCGTGAAATTTTACTATTCAAACGCGGAAAAAACGGAGTTGGATGAGAGGGAGGAGCAGATTCTTGTCGCAAAGTGTCTACAGCTCCGCTCTTGGAGGGAGATCGGAGGAGAGGAGAAGTACAAGACCCTACTCAGTGCCCTGAAAAAGGTATGGGAGTGGTTTTTAAGCAAGCAAAAGATTATTATTTCCACTCCTAAGGCGGGTTATGGTCCCGAAACAAAGGGTTCTCGAAGTGGTTGAGAAAGAGATAAAGCCGATGCTCTTTATGGAAGGCGGAAGCATAGAGGTAGTCGATGTTAACGAGAATGAAGGTATAGTCAAGGTTCGCCTACTCGGAGCTTGCGGGACGTGTCCGATGTCAATGATCACGCTCACAGCCTTCGTTGAGAGGACTCTAAAGAGCAAGATCCCCGATGTCAAAAAAGTAGTTCCGGTATGATACACCTGATCGAACCGATCAAGATGGCTGTAATAGAGAATGTAGCTTACAGTGTCAAAGATGTCAGTGAAAAACTTTTTGGAGGCTTTTGCGACTGTGGAGGAAGAATGCTTCAGAAATTCTGGCTCAACTTGGAGGGGATGAGAGTTCTTTTCTCTGAATGCGAAAAGTGCTGGAAAAATCACGCCTACGTTTTCAATTCCACCAAGTTTCTGAGGAAGGAGGAAGTCAGGGTTATAAGGAAGGGGGAGATTCTGGACTATCTCAAAAATTTCCTCACCGAACTTGAAGTTGAGGCCCTTCTAAATAAAGCGCAGAACAGAGCTTACAAGCCCCAGCACCTGGCAAGAGTGAAGAAAAAGCTCTCCGATATGAATCTACCATTGGAAGAAATTTTATCACTGCTGAAATGAGGTTGAAGAAGGATATAAGGATTTACTTTGACCTCGCCGAAATATCCTCCGTATCGAGAAGGTATTTCATAATCGGCTTTTTTGACGGAGTGATAACGATCGCTGGAATGCTCATAGGCGCGTATCTATCGGGACACAATACTCCAGAGCTGGTAATTCCCGTGGGCTTCGCAACAGCCTTGGCACTTGGAATTTCAAGCTCCTGGGGTGCATTCGAGGCAGAAAGGATAGAGCAAAAGGTTCTTAGATTGAGAAGGGAAAAGTCTCTGCTCACAAAACTGGACGATACTATTTTCGACGAGGCCCACAGTTTCGCGACCGCGTTCAATTCTCTTGTCCACGGAATTTCTCCGATTCTCGGGGCATTAATTCTAATTCTGCCATATGCCTTTCTACCTCCCTTCGAGGCGCTAAAGTGCTCTATGGTTATCTGTTTGGCAAGCCTATTCGTTTTAGGATTTGCAATGGGAAAAATGGCCAAGGAAAGGGCTATTTTAAACGGAATAAGGATAATGATCCTCGGAATTCTGGTGCTGTTCTTAGTCCTCATAATGAACCCGGGACATGTGATATGATTTTTAAATCCTCGGAAAACGGGATTCATGGGCAGAGTGTGGAAGTTCGGTGACGACATAGACACGGATGCGATCATTCCTGGGAAGTACTTAGTTTTCAATGAGCCGGAAGAGCTTGCAAAGCATGCCTTCGAGAATGTGAGAAGGGACATTTCAGGCAATGTTAAAAGAGGTGATTTCATCGTCGCGGGTAAAAACTTCGGATGCGGCAGTAGCAGGGAGCATGCAGTTCTTGCTCTGAAAGGCTTAGGAATAAGGGCCGTGATAGCGAAATCCTTTGCGAGAATATTCTTCAGGAATGCGATCAACACGGGCCTGCTCGTCATAGAGTGCCCAGAAGCGGACAAAATCGAGGAGGGTGACGAGATCGAATTGGACCTTGCAGGAGGGACGATAGTAAATCTGACGAAGGGAGAAAGGTACAGAATAGGGAAACTGCCCGACTTTCTGCTCAAGATCGTTGAATGCGGAGGGCTAATTGAGTACTGCAGGACGGTGATGAGATGAAGATCGCAGTGATTCCCGGTGACGGCATAGGAAGGGAAGTGATGGAAGCAGCCATGCTTATATTGGGAGAACTTAACCTGGGCCTGGAATACGAATTTTACGAAGCAGGAGACGAAGCTCAGAAGAAATACGGAAAGGCTTTGCCAGATGAAACGCTCGAGGCTTGCAGAAGGAGTTCAGCAGTTTTGTTTGGTGCCGCTGGAGAGACTGCAGCAGACGTGATCGTAAGGTTGAGGCAGGAGCTCGATACTTACGCGAACATAAGGCCGGCAAGAGCTTTGAATGGCATAAAGTGTCTATATCCCGGCCTTGATATTGTCGTGGTTCGCGAAAATACCGAGTGCCTTTATAGGGGCCTCGAATTCGAGCTAAACGATTCCGCTGTAGCGCTCAGAGTGATAACGAGGGGAGCTTCAGAGAGGATTGCAAGATTCGCATTCGAACTTGCCAGAAGAGAAGGGAGGAAGAAGGTTACAGCACTGCATAAGGCCAACGTGATGAAAAAAACATGCGGAATTTTCAGAAATGTTTGCAGGAGAGTTGCAAAGGATTTTGAAGGGATAGAGTTCAACGAGTACTACATCGACGCCGCATGCATGTATCTAGTAATGAATCCCTACCGTTTTGACGTAATAGTAACCACGAACATGTTCGGGGACATAGTCAGCGATCTCTGCGCTGGGCTCGTTGGCGGTCTCGGGATCGCTCCCTCGGCTAATATAGGAGAAAAGCATGCAATATTCGAACCCGTGCACGGTGCAGCATTCGATATCGCTGGAAAGGGGATTGCGAACCCAACAGCAATGATCCTCACAGCGTGCATGATGCTGCAGCACTTGGGCTTCGCTGAAGAGGCTGAGAAAATCAGAAAAGCCTTGGAAGATACGATAGCGAGTGGAAAAACCACGCCGGATCTCGGAGGAAAATTGAAAACGATGGAATTTGCCGAGGAGGTCGCTAAAAGGTTGAAAGATAAACTCTGAACAAAATTTTTCATTCAGGGTGAAACCCTCACCCGATCTCTCGGGAAGAGCATCGCCTCCCTTATGTTGCTTAGATCCAGCATCGCCATCACGAATCTCTCGAGCCCCAGTCCCCAGCCGGCGTGCGGCGGCATGCCGTAGCGGAATGCTTTAAGGTAGAACTCGAAGCTTTCTGGCTGCAGTCCTTTCGCCTTTATGCTTTCCACCAGTCTGTGGTATCTGTGCTCTCTCTGCGCACCGCTTGCAAGTTCAATGTAGCCATACATGAGGTCAAAACTCCTGCAGATTCTCTCGTCTTCAAAGGGCATCACGTAGAAGGGTTTAATCTTCGTAGGCCACTCCGTTATGAAGTAAAAACCCCCGATTTCCGCTCCGATCGTCTTTAAAGCCTGCAAATCCAAATCTTCGCCCCAGGGAATCTCATGAGATTTTTTCGCAATCTCTATCGCCGAGCTGTATGTTATTCTCGGGAATGGTATCTCCGGAACTTCGAGCTTCAATTCGAGGATGTGGAGGAACTTCCCGCAATTCTCAATTACATCCTCGTAAACCTTTACAACGAGTCTCTCCAAGAGTCCCATAACGCCCTCATGATCCGTGAAGCTCATCTCTATGTCCACGGAGGTCGCCTCGTTCAGATGTCTCGTCGTATTGTGCTCTTCCGCCCTGAAAATCGGCCCAATTTCGAGAACCCTCTCAAAACCAGCAGACATCAGTATCTGCTTGTAAAGCTGCGGGCTTTGGTTTAGAAATGCTTCTTTTTCAAAGTAGCTGATCGGAAACAGCTCCGTTCCGCCCTCTGTTGCAGTTGAGACTATCTTCGGAGTTTGGACCTCAATGAATCCCTCGGAGTAGAGAAAGTCCCTGATGCTCTTGACAACCTGACTTTTAATCCTGAAAATTGCCTGAACCTTCGGCCTTCGCAGATCAATGAATCTGTTGTCGAGCCTCGTGTCGAGCTCTGCTGGCACCTTCTCAGTTACCTCAAGGGGCAGAGGTGCAGCACTTTCACTTAAAACTTCGAACTTCTTCGGGATTATCTCAAAACCATTCGGCGCCTTATCCTCCTTTTTAACCGTTCCTTCCACCACGATGACGCTTTCTCTGCTAACCTTTCTCGCCCTCCTGAAAATCTCAGGATCAACGACCTTCTTTGGCAGTGTGATCTGGATGAATCCTTCTCTGTCCCTCAGGACTACGAAGACAAGTCCTCCAAGGTCCCTGACCTCATGAACCCAGCCAGCAACAACAACCTGCTCTCCATCTCTCTCTGGTGTGATCTCTGTCGATCGCATAAAGGAAGGAACTTAGGCAGTTTTTAATACTATCGTAATCGGTTCAGAACGGTTTCTGGATAGTTGCGTCGGGAAATACAGCGACCTTCTTTCTATCCCTTCCGAGCTCCTCTAGCACTTCGTCCCAGCTTTTAACCTTTATCGCATTCTCGTGCACGATCTCGAATGCAGGCTGTTTTTCGTGGAACTCTGAGAAAAGAATTACCTTTCCCGCTCTTCTAAGCGTTGCAGGAGGGGGCAGGTAAAGCGTTCCACCCCTTCTGCGCATCCCCCACCGTCCGTGGACGTAATGGCTAACCTGTCCACCCCTTGCATTGCAGACCAATACGAGAGTTCCGCCTTCTTTGAGGCAAACGGTCGTCCATGTCGCGATTGTAGCCTCATTTGCCTTCGAGTAAGCATTTGCAACAACAACGTCGAAATCAAATGCCAAAGAGGTCGAGTAGTGTTCCTTTGCGACTTCCGCCCCTTTTCTCTGTGCCTCCACGACGTCTCCGGCGAAGATGTGCGTGGAATCTCTCCTCGTATTTACGAGCACGTTCACGATGAAATCCAGCTTAGCCATTCTTGCAGCCTCCTCAGCATCTTTTCGCTGAATGTTTTCCTCGTTTACCCTTCCGTAGGCCATTCTGCATGTTGGATGCACTTCCCTGAACTTCTCCACATATCCCCAGCCCCCGAGGATGCCATGATTGTATATTATGCTCCTTATCCCGGCAACTCCCGGAAGTATGATCTTGGCTCCACCACCAAATCCGAACTGCGGGTGTGGCAGGATTGAGCCAATTGCGATTTTGAGGGGATGACTCATGACCTCGGCGTTAACTTCAATCGGATTCCCAAAAGAAGTTTCTCCCAGGTAGTCAAGGTTCTGATACGGGTTGTGATTAAAGACAGGGTAATTTTCCACTATTCTTTCGCCGAGTTTTGCAACGAAGTCTTCCCTGTCGAAAGTGCCGTGAGCACCGTTTGCACAAACAAAAACAACTTCATCCATCTTTATTTCCTCCAAGATCAGCTCAGCAATCTCTCCCGCTTTTGTAGGCCTTGTGAGATCGTCGAATATTATAACAGCAGAATCTCTGCCTTCAGCGAGCTTCTGCAGAGGCTTCGCTCCTATGGGGTTTCTAATGGCATGGAGCATTTCTTCTCTGCTCAAGGCTTTGCAATCCTCGCCTTTCATTCTCAAAACGCTCACATCCCAGTCATCGGGGAAGTTGAGCTCAATTTCCCTATCCCGCCATATATGGCTCGGTATTCGCACGATCATGGCATCACGGTATTCCCAACATTCTGAATAGATTGCGGGCCGCAACGACCAGCGGATCCCAAACCCTTGAAACAGGGGGATAGTATGGGAAATCCGTGAAGAATAAATCTCTTACATCTGCCTTTTTGTAAAGAAGGGCCGTTGCACCGTAGATTCTCATTCCAACCCCCTTACCAGCGGCCTGAACACCCAAAAGCTTTCCGTTTTGGTTGGCAACAACTTTCAGGTGGATCAGGCCATTCTGGAAGTACTTGGCAGAAGATTTTGTCGTTACAAAAGCAGAAACGACCTTGTAGCCCTCTTTTAATGCCTCATACTCACTTAGCCCGGCCTTGCCAATCTCTACATCGTGGAAGCTCGTCAGCTGACACTTCACGGCTCCCGGGTAATGAAGCTCAAATCCCGCTATGTTTACACCCGCGACATATCCCATCTTGTTCGCCGGGGTTGCAAGATGAATCCAGTCTGGCTTTTCCGTAACTATGTTGAAGCTTTCTGCACAGGCCCCGGCTGCGTATATCCCCTCTCTGCTCGTCTCCATTTTGCTATTCGTCTTAATAGCTCCGCTTTTCCCGAGCTTCACGATTTTTTTCGCAAGCTCCACATTTGGGGTCACCCCTACTGCTACGAGCACGAGATCGCACTCATACTCTGTTTTGTCAGTAATGACCCTATCAACCTTATCGTGTCCTTCAAAAGCCACAACTCTCTCGCTCAACCTCAAATCCAATTTTTTTTCCATTTCAGACTTTAAAATTGCCGCGATCTCCACATCATACTCTGGAAGTGGCCTCTCTGCAATTTCGATAACCGTGATCCTCTTGCCAAGTCTTGAGATCGCATCCGCCATCTCAACCCCTATGTATCCCGAACCAACTATCACGACCTTCTCTGATTTCATCGCAAGTCTCTTCACCTTCTCGGCAGCCAGAATGTCATCCACGAACACTACGCCTTCAAGCTCTTCCCCCTCAACGCCCAACCTCTTCGCTCTCGCTCCTGTGGCAAATAGGAGCCTATCCCACTCATAAACTCTCTCCTTCCCCCCTTCAAGGGCAACGAGAGAACCTTCCGAGACCTCCAGAACTCTTGCATTCGTATGAACGTCTATTCCTCTTTCCATCCTGAAGAAATTCGCGTCATACGTGCACAGTTCCTCGAAATGCTCGAAAAATCCAGAAACGTAAAAAGGAATTCCGCATGGAGCATGGCTTACAAAATCAGTCTTCTCAAATACCCTGACATTCCAATCTGGCCTCAAAACCTTAATTCGAGAGACTGCAGACATTCCAGCCGCTCCGCCACCGATTATAGCGACTTCCACATACCGCATGCTTAATTGAATTTTTAAGCCTTTTGCAAAAAAAGCCGATTTAAAAATTAACCAAAAAAATGTTGCTCATTCAAGTGGAATTATCCTCTTCTCCTCTTTCACCTTCGGAATAACTATCTCCAGAACCCCGTTCCTGTAACTCGCCTTCGCCTGATCGGTGTTCAGACCTTCTGGCAATGAGATCTTCCTGTATACTCTGCCAAACCTCCTCTCTCTTCTTATGAAGTCCTTCTTTGCCTCCTCTTCCTCTCTCTTGCTCTCTGCCTTTATGACGAGGCTGTTGCCCTCAAAGGCTACCTCTATTTCCTCCTTCTCAAATCCTGGTAGGTCAGCAACGACCCTCAACTTATCGCCCTCGTCCACTAAGTCCACAGCAGTGCCGGCGATTCTGAACGGCTCGATGCCCTCAAAGACCATTCTGTTCAGCCTTTCAACAGTCCTTCTGAGCTCTTCAAACGGATCCAGCCACATACACCTCACCCCCCTAACTTATAGTTAGTAAGTTTATGTATTTAAACTTTTCGGTAGATGTAAAATTTCGCCGGCTCTATCCACTCGCTTTTGCAATTCGGACACTTGCTCGGACTCATGCTCTCAAACTTAAAACCGCACTTCCTGCACCTCGCGGGCTTCATCAGCAACTGCCTGCCCTTTTTCTTCAAAACCCTCGATGCTCTCTTCAGAGCTTCAATGACTTCTCTTTCCTGCGAAGGTTCAAGATTCAATGCTGCGCATATCTCCTTGGCACTCATTGGCCGCCCCTCGAGCAATGAAATGATCTCTTCCACTCTCATTGCCCCAAGAGGGCACGAGACCTAATCAACTTTTTGAGGGCAAAGCACGGGATCAATCTTATTTACGAAAAGATGCTCAAGGTAAAGGAGTGATGCCCATGTTCGAAAGCCTGAGGGATTACGTTGGAAAGAGGATCGTGAAGCTTCTCGAATTCGAGGTCGGCAAGGAGTCGGCCATTGAGATCGAAAAGAGAATGAGCCACGAAGATAGAAGAAGAATTTTAAAGGAATTCGAAAGCAATGGAAAGCTCAAAGATGAGACATACCGATACATTCTTTCAAAATACCATTACAAAGACCTCACGTCTGTTCTCTTCGGAATTCCCTCCGAGATAGTTGTGCGCCCGGAGATCACGAATTCCCTCATCGGAAGCGGTAAGTTCGGAATCGAAGGGCTGAGAAAACACCTTAGGGAGCTCAGATATTCCGAAGACGACTTTGAGGAAATTCTCCAATCCATATACAGCGAAATAAGAAGAAAGGATAGAGAAAAGAAATGCCCTGAACTCTTAGCTACAGCGTGCGTTGAAATAGGCTCCTACTACCTCGAAAGAGACTACGAAAAGGCTGAAAAATTTTTGCTCGAGGCATACGAGTTGAGAAAAGCTCTTAAACCTCGTGGACTCAGGAAACTGGCAGAAGCGCTCACAGAACTTGGATCTCGATATTCAAGGATAAGGAAGACTGAAAAAGCCGAAATTTTGTTTGATAGAGCCTATGCAACTTTTAAAGAGCTATTAGACATGGCTCTGATATCGCAGGAGGAATTCTCGACCGCGAGTTCCAGAGTATCGGAATACCGCAAAAAGAGTGCCGAATTCTAATTTCACTTTTACATTTCACACGTAGGAATTTCGATTTTGTCGAAAAAAACTTATAATGTCGGTCTGAATATTCGAGTCTATGAGCGTGGGGTCGAGTCTTGATGTTGAGGGTCTCGGCAAAGAAATAGAGGCGAAAATGACTTTTTTGGAGAGAGAACTAAAAGAAAAGGAGCTACAAATACAGAATCTGCAGAAAGAGCTGGAAAAAATTAAGACGGAAAGTGAAAAGCGTATAAAACTTCTTGAGGCAATAATCCGAGAAATACCGAAACCTGCTCACGTCTTTTTTATAGATAGGAATAAAATCGTGCGATATATTAACAATGCTTCTGAGGACACGTTTAGTATGCCAATGGAAGAGATCATTGGCAGAAGACTCTCAGAGCTAATTTACATCGACAAGTCACGTACAAAAACTCTGGCTGATGTTGGGAAGCAAGCCTTAATCGAGGAAATGCTCGATAATCGCAAAAGATACGAGGGGATTGAAAGAGAATATATTTTAAAAAACAAAGATGTAATCGCACTGGCTTCTGGGGCTCCAGTTTATGTGGATGGCGAATTCTATGGTATGGTAGGGTATTTCGTTGACGTTTCGAAGATAAAGGAGCTGGAGCTGGAAGCTAGAAAAGCAGCTGAGCTTGCAAAACAAAAGGAAAAGGAAGCAAGAGAGGCTTACAATTTGATAAACAACGTTCTGAACTCTATACCAGTTGCAGTTTTAATGCTTGATGCAGACAAGACCGTGAGATTCTGGAACAAGGCCTGCGAGGACCTGACAGGTGTTAGGGCTGAGGAGGTTGTTGGAACAAAGGATGCCTGGAAGGCATTTTACACGACAAAGAGGCCCACATTTGGTGAGGTGCTGATCGATAATCTGAAGGATGTCGAAAAGCTGTACGAGAAGGTCTACAGATCCAAAGTCATCGAAGGTGGCTGGGTTGTTGAGGCGAGATTCGAAACGCCAAGAAATAGAAGGTTAGTCCACTTCAGGACCACAGGTGTCCCAATATACGACGATAACGGAAAGATAAAGCATGTGGTGGTCTCGATGGAGGACATAAAGGACCTCAAGGACAAGGAGAAGGAAGTTCAGGATACCTTAAACTACACCCAAGAATGCCTTTCAAGGCTAATCGCAGCAATAAGGCAGCTGAGTGAAGGAAAACTGGATGTTAAGATTCAGAAGATCAGGGATGACGAATTCGGAAAGGCTTTCGACGAGTTCAACGGGTTCGTTGAAAGGCTGAAAACCATAGTTACGAATCTTGCAAACGAGCTCAAGAAGACCGCAAAGATGATAGCAGAAGCGAAGGAATCTGTAAAGCAGCTGAATGCTGGAATGGAACAGATAAACAGCGCTTCACAGCAGATCGCGACAGGAAGCGAGAATCTTTCAAGGCTTGCAAATTCCTCGCTTGCAGACCTCAAGGAGCTGCAGAAGCTGATGGATGAGGTTAACAGGGCTGTAACGAGCTCTACAAGCTTTGCAGGAAATGCAAGCAAGAACGCTGAAGCTGCAAGAGAAAAGGGTGGAAAAGCCATTGCCATGCTCAAAGAAATCGTTGAGAACATACAGAAAACTTCTGAAATCGTTAAGACTCTCGAAACTGCTGCAAAGAACATAGGGAAGGTTACCGAGAGAATAAAGTCCATAGCTGATCAGACGAACCTTCTCGCGTTAAATGCGGCAATTGAAGCTGCGAGAGCTGGAGAGCACGGCAGGGGATTTGCAGTTGTTGCTGACGAGGTGAGGAAGCTTGCCGAGGAGAGCAGGAAGAGCACGGAGGAGATTGCAGAGATAGTAATGGGGGTGCAGGAGGGTACAAGGAAGGTTATTGAAGAGATAAACAACGCTGCAAAGAGAAGCGAGATTGGTAAGGAAGAGATATTGCTCGCGCTGAAGATGGCCGAGGAGATAAGTAAGGCAGTCGAGCAGATCAGCAGGATGCTGATGGACATTGAGAAGACCGTGTCAGGGAGCACTGAAAGGATAAACAGCGTTGCAAAGAACTTCGAGGAAGTTGCTTCGACAGCTGAGGAGAATGCTGCAAGCAGCGAGGAGACTTCAGCTGCTATTGAAGAGCAAACAGCTGCAGTGAACCAGATAAGTGCAACTGTAGAGAAGCTACACAAGTTCGGAGATGATACCCTGAAGGTTCTGCTTGAGAACTTCAAGATCAGCATGAACTGATTTTTTCGATGCCGTGAATCCTCCAATTTTTTAATGCAGCACTGGCAGAAAAAGAAATCATTATAAGAATTGTGATTATAATAAGGACGTAGCATTCAAACTGCTTGTCTGCGACGATGATGATGGTATCAGAGAAGTTATAAAGTCGACACTTAAAAAGAAGGGTTTCGAAGTTCTTGAAGCCAAAAACGGAAAAGAAGCAGTAGAGCTTTGCAGTAAACATTCCTTCGACTGCATTCTGATGGACATAGAGATGCCTGTAATGGACGGAATTGAGGCAACTAAAAGGATACTGGAGATAAACCCCAAAGCAGTAGTGATAGGTATCACTGGTCACTGCAACAGAGCTAAGGATTTGCAGCTTGCTCAAGCAAAAGAAGTTTTGCCAAAACCCTTTTCAACAAAGGAACTGCTCCTCATCATCGAAAAGCACACAAAGAACGAAAAATACTTTGCCGAGGTCCAAGTACCGAAAAACCTCGATTTTGCAAAGATTCTGGATGATGCGCTTGTGGGATGCTACATATTCGACGAAGATTGGAAGATCGTTTACGTTAACGACATCGTCAGTGCGTTTACGGGTTACTCCAAGGATGAGCTTGTTGGAATGAATGTATTTAACCTCGTATACGAGGAAGATATCCAGAAAGCCAAAGAAGCGATGAATAGAAGCAACTTAGGTAAAAACGTGTTTTACGAAGTCAGATACAGGACAAAGGAGGCGAAGATACGCTGGGCATGGGGATTTAACAAATTAATCGAATTATACGGAAGGAGATACTTCTTAGGATACTGGATAGACGTAACGAGGCAAAAGAAGTTAGAAGAAAAGCTCAGAGAAAATGAGGAATTCTTCAAAAACCTGATTGAGGATTCCCTCGCAGCTGTTTACATAGCAAACGAGAGCAGATTCCTATACGTGAATAGAGTAACTGAAGAAATAACGGGCTACAAAAGGGAGGAGTTGCTTTCCTTGCACCCAATTCAGGATCTCGTGCACCCCGAAGACAGGGCAATGGTTGGAAGGAGGCTGAAAGAAAGAATTGCAGGACTAAGACTGCCCGAGATTTACAGTTTCAGGATCTTAACAAAAAGTGGGAGAGTGAAGTGGGTTACTGCCAGAAACAGCAAGATAATCTATCAAGGCCAGCCCGCCGTATGCGCAACTGTTATTGACTCAACAGACGTATACGAGCTCGCAGAAAAGTTAAAAGCAAGACAGGATTATCTGAAGCTTCTGAACAGAATTCTGAGGCACGACGTAGCAAATGCTCTAACACCAGTAGTCTTCGCACTCGAGGAGTTTCAGGAGAATGATTTGGCGAAAGTGGCGCTGTCAAAGGCAGAGTATATCGCAAACCTGATCAAAATTTTGAGAGATCTCGAATCGGGTATTGAAGATTTAAAACCCGTGAGATTGGACGAACTTGCGAGAAAAATCGCCGAAAGCTTTGGAGTGTCTTTCAATGGCGAGGAGGTCGTTGTAATGGCGAATGAGTCCATCAGCATTATAGCTCAGAACTTGGTTGAAAATGCCGTGAAGTATGGCGGGAGAGAGGTGAAAGTAGAAGTTCGAAAAAGCGAAAAATGGGGGATACTGAGAGTTTCAGACAAAGGGAGAGGAGTACCTGATGAACTGAAGGAGAAGATCTTTGAGCCCGGATTTTCAACTGGTGGCGGAACGGGAATGGGGCTTTTCATCGTGAAAACCTTAACTGAATTTCTCGGAGGCAAGGTCAAGGTTTACGATAACGTTCCAAACGGAGCCGTTTTCGAGGTGACTTTACCCTTAGCCTGATTTTTTAAGCTCTGGCAATAATATCAAAAATTTCTGGATAAGTCCCGAGAGAGATATCAGGCCAGCCCCTTTGCATGGCTCAGGATGTGCTTGACTGAAGCCTTTACTATTTCCAATCCGAGAGAGACTGCTCTCTTTGATCCAGGGAGGCAGAAAACAGCTTTTCCGTCAATAATCCCAGCGGCAGCCCTCGAAAGGATCGCGGAGAATCCGATTTCCTTGAAGCTCAGCATTCTGAAAATTTCTCCAAATCCTTCGATTTTCTTCTCAAAAAGCCCTTCAAGGGCTTCAATTGTCAAATCCTTCGGATTCAGCCCTGTTCCTCCTGTCAAAATGCAAACATCTGCAACCTTCAGCGCGTCGCAAACGGCAGACCTTATCTCCAGAATGCTGTCAGGCACGAGGCTGTAGTAGACTGCTCTGTCGCCGAATGCGTTTAGGATCTCCCTTCCAGACTCATCGTCTTCGGGAATTTTATCGATTCCCCTCAGGGATCCGTGTTTTTCGAATCTCGAGCTTGAAACAGTGATTATCGCGACCCTGTAATGGATTTCCTTTTCGTGCATCAGAACCACCTTTCCAAAGTAAACTGGGCTGGCTTATACCTGAGTCTCTCGAGAGCCTTCTCAACTCTATCCCTGCTGAAATCGTGTTCTTCGCAGAGCATTTCAATTATCTTCTCCCTATCTGGCTCCGAAAATTCCACTCTGTAATCTTCGCTCACAGGAGGATCAAGGAAAAAGTTCCTTATAGCTTCCAAGTTCTCGATCTCAACCTTCAGAGCCTTTACTGCCCTGAAAATGTCGCCGTATGATTTTATGTAGCTGTAAGCCTTTTTAGCCCCGACTCCCTTGACACCCTCGTTGTAGTCAGTTCCGCTGAGGATCGCTATGTCCACGAGCTGTTCCCTCGTTACTCCAAGCCTCTTCAGATTTGGCTCGAGTGAAATGATCTCAGGGTTCACGTCAACGTAAATGTTCTTCCCGGGAAGCTTTCTCTTTCCAGTTATCGCGAGGTTTCTCGCAAGTCTCGGAGTGCCGAAGAGCAGCGAGTCGTAATCCTGGCTGCCCACAAAGTCTGCATCACCTTTTTTGACCATATGGGCAGCCTGAGCCTCTCCCTCGCTTGGAGCCTGCACGATGGGTATACCCATGTAGCCGAGTAGCCTTTTAGAGCTCTCCAGTATGTATTCATCAACCCTTGCGGAAGCCTGGGCATACCTTTTCGCATACTCATCACCGCTCTGCACGGCTTCGATCCACTTCTCCTCAGCTTCAGCTCTCCTCTTCTTTCTCTCCTCAATTTCAGCCTTTTTGAAGTTCGGTGGCTCCCCATCGAAAACAAATACCGGCCTGATTCCGAGTTCCACCATGTTTGTCACTCTGTATAGGATTCCTGAAAGATGAGATGTGATCCTTCCCTGAGAATCCTTTAATGGAGTCCCATCGGGCTGTCTGATCGTCGAAATGAACTGGTAAAGCGTGTTGAACGCATCGATTGCGATCTTCCTGCCTGAAAAGTAGTTGAGCTCAACTTCCTCCTTCTCGAGCAGATCGCCGATGTCGGCTCCCATAGAAGAAAGTCATCCTCATGATTTAAAGCTTTTTTAACGGGAACCGATCGATTTATCTTCTCAGGTCAATTTTGTCCATGCTCTTCGATCCTCACGTCCATACCGTAGGCATAGGGCTTTCGGAACTAAGAAAGATGCGCGAAAGCGGAGTTACCGAAATATGCAACCTGAGCTTTTACCCTATCAGACCTCTTTTCCCTCAAACACTGATTGACGAGTTCAGGAGGCTTGAGGAGTTCGAAAGCTTTCGCTGCTCGCTTGTGGGAATAAAGATGTTCCCTGCCGTGGGAATTCATCCTAGGTGCATACCCCCAGACTACTTAACCGTGATTGAACATCTTGAGGCAAATGATTGGGTGGCATTTGGCGAAATAGGGCTTGAAACGGCTAACGAGAAAGAAAGGGACGTTTTCAGGAGACATTTAGAGATCGCGATCTCGAAGGACATCCCATGCATAATCCACACACCAAGCAGAAACAAGAGGGAGATAACAGAGAAAACTCTCGAAATTCTGAAGGAACTCGATTTCCCGCATGAGCTCGCATTAATCGATCACGTAAACTTCGAGAACCTCGATCTCGTCGTTAAAAGCGGTTTCTGGATCGGCTTAACCGTTCAGGAGGGAAAGCTCAGCGCTGAAGAGGCTGCCAAAATTGTGAGGGAGATAGGAGAAGAAAGATGCATCGTTAACAGCGATGCGGGCTTCGGGCATGGGATTCTGGACACAGTGGCACAAACTGCGAAGATTCTTGGAATTGAGGCGAAAAAGGTTTGCTTCGATAATGCCAAAAAATTCTTAGGTGTTTGAAATGAGGCCAAACTTGGACGAGTACTTCATGGAAATAGCGAGGGTTGTTTCGAAGCGTTCCACATGCCTCAGGCAGAAAGTAGGGGCTGTGATCGTGAAGGACAAGCGGATTTTAGCTACGGGTTACAACGGTGCACCTTCCAACCTTCCCCACTGCGAAGAAGTTGGATGCATGAGAGACTTGCTGCAGGTGCCGAGCGGTGAGAGGCAGGAACTCTGCAGGGGAGTGCATGCGGAGCAGAATGCGATTCTTCAGGCCGCAAAGTTCGGAATAAGCGTAGAAGGCGCTACGCTTTACTCTACGCACTGTCCATGCATAACATGCGCCAAGATTATAATAAACGCTGGAATAAAATGTGTAGTCTACGGCAAGGAGTACGCGGACAAAAATGGGCTTAAATTGCTTCAGGAGGCAGGGGTTGAGGTCAGGTACTTCCCCTGCGAGTGATCACTTGCCCTTCCTCTCCTTGGATTTGGGCCTGAGGCCACGATACCCGCACTTTCTGCAGGTTTCGGCCTTTATTGGATTCCTCGCATTGCAGCGCATGCAGATCTTGACGTTAAACAGTCTCGCCTCAGCTTCTGGAAACCTTGCCATGAGTTGAGTGCTGCACAGAGTATATAAAATCTTCCGAAATCGAAAATCATGGCCAGCGGAAGGCTTAAAAAATGAGAGCATGACACCACTACGGATGCCGCCGTGGGTCAGCTGGAAGAGCGGGTGATTCGTAATCACCAGGTCGCGGGTTCAAACCCCGCCGGCGGCTCTTTTCTTTTGAGCAAAAAAGTTATTATCACGCGCCGTCAATTGTAATGCTTGTGACTGCACCAGATATACAGCTTCCAGCTGCTCGTGACGCTCGTAAGCGCCCTCGGGGTTTCGTTTGTCCTCAAGGACTACGTAGCGAGCGCCATCGCTGGATTGATCTTCAGAAGGGTCAGGCACATAAGGCCAAACACGAGAATAAAGATCATGACCAATCCGGTGATAAAAGGAGATGTAGTCGAAATTGGATGGTTCAGGACGACGCTGAAGGAAGTTGGAGATGGAGAAAGACTTCCAAGTGTTCACACGGGTAGAATCTTGAAGCTTCCGAATTTCTTTCTGTTCAACAACCCCCTCGTGATATACGGCGAAACGATCACGGACGAGGTTGTTGCCTACATCGAAGCTGAGAATTTCGATCCAAGGTGCATCGAGTTAATGCGCGAAGCCATCGAAGAGGAGGGGCACAGAGTCATCGAAGTGGGTGTTTTTCAGAAGGAGAACTACTTCATAGTCCACGGAATTTTCGAAAATGATATTAGCGAGATGACCGATGTGAGAAGCAAGATCTTGCTGAACTTTTTCAAAAAAGTTCTTAGCCTGACGTCCTCTTCTTCATCTCCGGATACAGAATCTCCCTGACCGAGTCGAGGAAGCCTGTGTAAATGTGGGCGTCGACGGCAAAGTGCGCATAGCCATATTCACCGAAACCCGTGAGTTCTGCGACGTATTTCGTCAGTAGAGAGAATCCGAACATGTTAGCGTGCATCGCTCCGTAAGCGTCGTTCGATCGCATGTAAAAGATACCCTTAAGCCTTCCCCTGCTGTTCACGAACTGATATCCCCTAAGGCACGGCGGATCTCTGCTAACCAGATCCCACGGGCGTGAAATTCCAATATAGCAATCTCTCCTGCACCTGTCTTCTTTGAGCTTTTCCACAGCCTCGAAGAGCTGATCAACTTTTACAGAATCCTTAGCGCAGAATCTTGCCCTCTCGGCATACGTGTACTCCTCTCCCTCTTTTAAGATGCTCTCTCCAACCCTCTCCAGAAGTTTTTCGGCACATATTATGTAGTCGTGGGCGTAGTCGATGCCATAGCGTTCTGTAAAGGGTGCTTTGTCGTGAATTTTGTTCTCTTCTGGCTTCAAAATCTCTATAAAAAGTCTGTGTACGAATTTACTCGTCTTCTGTCCTTCAAAAATGTCCCACTCAGTTTCTTTGCTCTTTCCATGGTTGTAAATGACTTCGAGAGCCGAATGCCATGCGGATGAAATGTAGTCCTCGACCAGATGAGTCCCGAGTTGCGAGTATCCGTAAAACTCCTCCTTTGGTTCTGAAATCGACTTGGCTCTTTTTATGTCCCTCTCGTAAACATGTGGAACAGCTACAAGCATCGCAATGCTTCCTTCTGGAATCCCCGCTTTTTCAGCGACACTTTTCAGAGCAAAAGAGAGAAACCTGAGGTTCGGTTCGAAGTAGTTTAGGCAGTCGAGAGAGCGAATGTAGGCCGTGAGGTGCAGTTTATCGTCGAACAGGAATGAGATCTCGGTTATCGCTGGTGGATTTTGCGATAGAGCATCTTCTGGTCTCCAAATTGGAATCGAAACCCGTCTTGTATACCTCTTCTCCTTCAGCTTTCCCACAGCTGCGTCGAAACCCTCCCTGAACCTCGAGAGATACTTCTCGCCAAAGTAGTCCCTTGCAACTTCAGCCTCTGAGGGCTGTTCAATTACCAAAAAGCTTGGATCGATGCCAAAGTAATTCCCGAACCTCGATCTGCAAAGAACACCATTTTCGACTATTTTTCCGACTATCGCCCTCTTTGCCTCATCGCAATCCGCTGAGACTATCATCCTCTTCTGTAAAAATTTTTGGTATTAAATCTTTACCCACTGGCATGCGTTGTTCACGCAGCCGCACCTCATTCCCGATGGGTTGTAGCATTCCTTCCACTCGCAGGTCGTCACGATGTCCTCGCCAGCTCCCATGCAAACCTGACCCGAGCAACCGCCAATTCTGCAGTCACTGTCAGTCTTGCAGCTCGCATAAGTCGACCAGCCGCAGAACTCGAGTTCGCGCTTTTCAAGCTTCTGTGCCTCGCCTGAAAGCCCTACAAATTCAACAGAGATATCGGTTGCATTGAAGATCTTCACTTCCTTCTGGCAGAGGCATTTGAGAAGCAGTCCATCGTAGTCCTTTTCGATTATCCTGTAAACTTCGCCCCTTTCGACAAGAACCTCATCACTTCCACAGTTTACCGTAACGTAGGCTCTGATAACTTTGGCCACAGAATCGTAAACGTAGTAGTTTTCATATCCTCTCTTAAGGTCTGTGCAGTTTCCGACTTCGTAATCCACCTTTGCCCACTTCTGCCCGCATTCTCCCCTGAAAAAGGCCCACTCTTCGCACTCCGTCCTGTCCGGAAAAACACAAACTCCCATCTGTCCCTTCGGTGTGTTCTCTATCCTATACTCATATCCCATCTGCACGCAGTACACTGCTGCTGGATTTGCCATGCCCAAATTGCTCCCATCGTTTTTAGTTGTTTCGATATCATAGATCTGCTTCAGAATAGAGATTCCCGATACAAGCACGGCCAAAACAACCAGTCCGACGAGGATCTTGTTCATGCTGTATCTTAACCCCATGGCATATATACGTTTTTTATTTGTAAGATTTAATAAAAAGCCGCTCAGAATACCTATGGTGTTTCAAAACTCCAAAGCCTTTTCCATTGCCCTGCTCTCGAATTTTCTGTAAACATACCTCGTCCTTCCTCTGCCCTTCTCCCCAAAAGCCACTTCGATGAGCTTCAGCCTTTCAAGCTTCTCCAGAATATCGTAGAACTTCCTGTAGCTCATCTTCACCTCCCTGCAAACAAGCTCGTAAAGCTCTCCAGTGGATATCTCATCCTGCGAGTATGCAATTCTGAGCACTGCCCTTTCATCGCTGTTAAGCGCCGAGACAATTTTGGCTATGAACGGCACGGCTTCTCCCTCGTGAGCTCTTTCAATATCTCCAAGTGTTATCTTGCCTCTTTTTTCGCTCTCTGCGATTATTGCCGCAGACTTGAGAAGGAATATGCCGTATCTAACGTCTCCAGCATTTCTTGTGAGCTCCACAGCCCTCTCAAATGCTTCCAAATCAATAGAATCCTCCTGAAATCCTGTCTCAACCCTTCTTCTCAGAATTTCCCTTATCTCCGACTCGCCATAGCTCGGGTAGTAGATCTCGGTGTAATGGAAAACGCTGCCGACAAACGGATCGAGTATAAGCGGAAACTTGAGGTCCGTCACTACAGCTACGACGCCAACTTTTACACCGAATTCATCTGGGGCCTTCAGGATCTCGTAGAGCACATCGTTGACACAGCTTTTGCTTAGGAAGTTTAAGTCGTCCAGAACGACCAAAAGCGGTTTTTCAAGCTTTCCCCAGATTTTTTCCATTAACACCGCCCTGCTTACTCCAGTTGATGGTGGCTGCTGTTTGAAGACGTCGTAGAAGATCTTGGAGAAGACCTTGTAGGTATCCCTAAACCTGGGGCATCTGATGTATGAATACAGGAAATTTATGTCTTCTACGGCCTTTTCTAGAACAAATCTTATGCTTGAAGTCTTCCCTGTCGATGGTGGGCCAAGACAGAGCGCGTTCAGCGGAGAAAATCCATTCTTTGCAGGCTCTATGCAATAAGCGAGCTGCCTTAGCTGCGACTCTCTGAAAAGAAGCTGATCCGGGACGTAGTCGGGATCGAAGACGTCCCTGTTGCGGAATACGCTCATTAAGTAAATTCTTCCGCGGCGAATAAATCTTGGTGTCAACTCCACTTGCAATCAGGGGTCGAACTTCTTATTTGCATCCATGTACTATATTCCATGATAGAGGTGCTCTCGGTTGAAATTGAGGGAGGGTTTAATGCCATCTGCGCTCCCGAAGAGATATGCAGAGGGGCGATAGAGGGCCATAGGGCTATTTCGGCTCTTTACGTAGCAGGAAATAGATCGAGGGTCATTGGGAAGGTTAGAGGAAAGCTTAACGTTAGAAGGGCTTTCACCGTGCATCAGCTCATCGAAATTCTACTCGAGAGCTACGAGGAGGCCATTTTCGTCGAGCACGATGCTTTGATCTTTGAGGAATGCGATTTTCCGACACTCAAAGACTTAATAATGCTTCTGAGACAGATTGGCACGGAAAGGACCGTTTTTTACTTCACCTGCTGCAGAGACAGGGTTTTCGATCTCATCACAAAGATGGCCGACAGGTACGTTTACGTCGAAAGGGACGTGAATGGCTACTACATTGCTGACGTCAGCTGCAATGGATTTAGACAGCTTTTCTGTCCGAAAAGTGCCCAGTTAACCTTGGAGGCCTTTCCGGGATGATTCTATGGGGAGAACGATCCCAAGTGTGCGTATGGAAGTTAAGAAGATCGCCGAAAGGTGGGAGAAGACGGCGAAGGTTCTGAAAAAAGAAGACAGAATCTACGCAGAGAAACTTGCAGAGATGGCAAAAAAGCACAGCAGTGAAGTTTTTTACGCCTTTGACGACCCCCTCGAGGCAGCGGTTTTCTCTGTATTGCTCGAGATACTGAAGGCGATCGATGTGGATTCTGGACTGCTACTCCCGGGGGAATAGAGTATACCTATGGCTAAAAAACGGTGAAAAGGTTAAAAGGTATAGTCTGGAGTGGGAAAACAGCTTCTACCTCTACCTTCCAGATCCTTCACTTCACTCCGAAATGCTCTCAGCCCTAGAAAGCCTCTACGGGTTGGAAGAGTGCAGATTCAGGACCATATACGGAGAAATCAGAGGATACAGAATTAAAGCTGGCAGAGACGTTGCAGAAAAGGTTGAAAGGCAGGCAAAGGACTGCAAGCTTTTCAACGTCGACGTTAGACTTGAGCAGAAATTCATGGCAGAAAAGGACATTTTTCCATGCTCAAAGCCGAATGAGAGCAGATTTAGCTCCGAATTTGATATCCCCGCTAATTGCATTAGCATTGAGGTTATAGGGGATATCTTCGAGCGAAAGATCGAGGAAGCCTATGCAGGAAAGGAGAGAATAGCGGGGAGAGAGAGCGAGATCGTGAAAGACTTGCTCTCTGCCGTTGAAGCTGCGGATCCAGACATCATCCTGTTTAGAGGTGCTGATTTCTGGATGCACAGAATTGAAGAGGTGGCCAAAAGGATTGGGGTTAGAAACTCATTCAGCAGAACAGGAAAATTCTTAAAAATGCCCCAAAAGTCATACTGGAGCTACGGAAAGGCCAGACTCAGAGCAGAAGCTTTAATACCTGAGGGAAGAATTCTGATCGATACTGAGAACTTCAACTACCGCGAAGGTGGTTTGAAGGGTGTGCTTTTAGCCTCGAGAGTCTCTGCAGTTTCAGCAAATCTGGCGTCCCGTCTGAGTCCCGGGACGCTGATATCCCTATACGAGGTTTACGAGGCTTTAAAAAGGGGAATTGCGGTTCCGTTCAGAAAGAGCGATGCAGAAGCGAGAAAGACAATAGAAGAGCTCCGAGAAGCCGACAGGGGTGGAATGATCCTCCAGCCCTCCCCGGGGGTTTATGAGAGAGTTTGGCAGCTCGACTTCACTTCCATGTATCCCTCCATAATCGTCCGCCACAACCTCTCACCGGAGACTGTAAAAAGCAACATAAAGGCTCCGGGATTCCTTCCGGAGGTTTTAAAACCTCTTCTTGAGCTCAGAATAAAAACAAAGAGGCTGAAAAAAGAGTGCAAAGAATACTTAGGAATGGACTCGATGCTCAAGTGGATGCTCGTGACGTGTTTCGGATATACTGGCTACAGGAATGCGAAGTTTGGAAGAATAGACGTGCACGAAGAGATAAACAGAATCGGACGTGAGATATTCCTGAGAACAAAGCAGATCGCCGAAGAACTTGGTTTCGAGGTCATCCATGGTATAGTGGACTGTCTATGGCTAAAAGGTCATGCAATTTGGGAGCTAAAGGAAAGGGTCGAGCTCGAAACCGGGCTCCTGACAGAAGTTGAGAATTTCAGCTGGATCGTCTTCCTGCCGATGAAGGACGGAAATGGAGCATATAATCGATACTATGGCAGGATTTGCGATGGAAGAATGAAGCTGAGAGGTGTCTTCGCGAGAAGGAGGGACTGTCCAGAGTACGTCAAAAGGATGCAAAATCTGTGCTTTGAAAAGCTTTCAGAAGTCGAGAGAATCGACAAATTGATAAAAATCGCCCCAGAACTTTACGGAATTTATGAAAAGTTTGCGAAAAACCTTGTGAATGCCGATCCCGGGGAACTGGTAATAAGAAGGGTTGTCGGGAGGAGAGAGTACTCTAAGAAAACTCTGGAAGCCTCTGCGGTGAAGGAGTACAGAAGGCTAGGCTTTGAAATCTCTCCCGGCATGGCCGTAGAGTTCTTGGTCGTTGAGAGCAGAAGGAAAGCCGTGAGGGTCAGAGGTTTCGATAGCTTCGACATTGATTACTACCTCTCGTTGCTAAGAAGGGCCTGGGAGGAAATAGAGTTTTTGATCAGAGCTCTAAATCCAGAAAATTGACGAAGCGTGGATTGAGAGTCTCCTGAAGAATTCTCTTCCCTTCAAAACCCCGCAATGTTTATTACTATCTCGCCGAACTTTAATCATGAAGGTAGCGATAGTGGGTGGCGGCCCAGCCGGAATGAGTGCAGCTTCGAGGGTTAAAGCGCTCAAGCCAGAATGGGATGTGAAGGTTTTCGAGGCAACAAACTTTGTCAGCCATGCTCCTTGCGGGATTCCTTACGTTGTTGAAGGTCTTAGCAAGCCAGAAAATCTGATGTACTATACCCCCGAATTTTTCAGAAACGAGAGGGGCATAGAGGTGCATGTAAATTCGAGGGTGGTCGATGCTGGGGACGGATTTCTTAGGGTAGAGGAGAATGGATCTGAGAAGAGGTATGAATGGGACAGGCTCCTGATCGCGACTGGTGCCCTGCCAAAGGTACCAAGGATTAAGGGTGTGGATTTAGAAAATATTTTAACGATTCGGCATCCTTCGCAGGCTGGAAGAGTTAAAAGAATGATAGATGGAGCCAACAGCGTGGTGATCGTTGGTGCTGGCTACATAGGCGTTGAAATGGCCGAGGCTATTTCTGCGATTGGAAAGAAGGTGACTGTTATCGAGTTTCTGGATCAGGTGTTGCCAAATCTCGACAGGGAAATTTCGGAAGTTGTAAAGGCCGAAATGGAGAAGAGGGTAGATTTGAGGCTCGGGGAAGGTGTAAAGGCGTTTGAAGGCAGAGATAAGGTTGAAATGGTTGTGACGGACAGGAACAGCTATGAATGCGACTTGGCGATAATAGCAACTGGAGTGAGACCCAATGTTGAGCTTGCAGAGATGCTCGGCTGCAAGATTGGAAAAACTGGTGCAATTCAGGTCGATCCCTTCATGCGAACTACTGTGGAGAACGTGTTTGCCGCAGGAGATTGTGCTGAAACGACGCATATCGTGACCAAAAAACCTGTCTGGATACCTTTAGCTCCTTCCGCGAATAAAATGGGTTATGTAGCGGGAGTCAACATTGCTGGTAGTTCTCTTGAGTTCCCAGGAGTTCTTGGTACGCAGCTTACAAAGTTTTTTGACCTCGAAATAGGTTCCACGGGGCTTAACGAGAAGTCCGCCAAAGCCGAGGGTTTTGAAGTGAGATCCACAATCGTGAGGGCAAAAACAAGGGTGTTCTACTACCCGGGCGGTAGGGAAATTCTGCTGAAGGTCGTGGCGGATAGAAGTGGTAGGGTGCTTGGAGCACAGGCTGTTGGAAGTGAAGTGGCGATGAGAATAAACGTTCTTTCAGCAATGATCCATGCAGGATTCACGACAAAAGATGTTTTCTTCACAGATCTGGCCTATGCTCCTCCCCTTACTCCAATCTGGGACCCAATAATAATATCGGCGAGAAATTTAAAATTTTAAATTTTATCTCCCGAGTATCATGAGCCTGAACCTGTCCGCAGCCCTCGATGCTGCGTTCGCTATGTATCCCAGATGCACGACCCAGGTGACCATCAGATACACGTCGAGTGGATTCAAAGCGTCAGAGTTGAACAGCATGGTATGAAGCTTTAACTGACTCTGGTCACATTCATGCTCCAGGCTTTCAACCTCCTGGATGATCTCCAGTACTGCCTGAACTTCTTTCCTGTCAAAGGATGTTTCGATCAGTGTGCTGATGTGTTCAACCATTCTCTCGTATTCGTTTACGCATTCCATTATTTTTGACAGTAGGATCTTAAATTCCCCGGCTATATTCACGCCCAATTTAACTTTTCTAAAGGTCAGCATGTGTCCGACGTGTTCGCAGTTGTTGATTATCTCGTCCTGAGCCCTCAAAAATTCCAGCAAATCTTGCCTATCTATGGGAAGAATCATGGACCTCGTAACGTGCGTCCTCACTTCCTCCTTCAGCTCGTCTGCCTGGCTTTCAAGCTCATCGATCTCTTCCCTGTATTTTTCGACAAGATCAAAATCTTCATTCTCGTAAGCTTCAAACTGCTTCTGCAAAATTCCAACCGCTCTCCCGCAAAGAACCGCATGCTTTACGAGCGTCGGGAAGGGTGAGTAGCCGAAGACCTGCCCGACTGATCTGAAGAACTTCATACGAACACCACCAGTATCGTATATATGCCTATGGAGAGCAACATAGAGATCGGAAGCGTTAGAATCCATGAGAATATAATCCTTTGGATCACGTCCAAGTTCACGCCCGCAAGTCCGCCGGCGAGTCCCACACCTATAACGCTGCCCACGAGAGTGTGAGTTGTGGATATAGGCATTCCAATTGCTGAGGCGAAGAGCACCGTTGTAGCAGTTGCAAATTCAGCCGAGAACCCCCTCGTGTAAGTTAGCTGCGTTATCCTCTCCCCAACCATCTTTATCACCCTATAACCCCAGGTCGCAATACCTATGGCAATTCCTAGACCTCCGAATGCAAGGATCTCCCTCGGTATTTCGTAGTAACCTCCTGCTGTATGTCCGAAAATAACAGCGATTGGTGCAACAGCGTTTGCAACATCGTTGCTACCGTGGGCGAAGGCTACGTAGCACGCAGTAAAAACCTGAAGATACCTGAATACCCTCTCGACCTTTTCGTAATGAAATTTTCTGAAAAGGATGAATCTGATCAGGGAGAAAATTGAGAAGGCCAAAACAGCTCCTGCGAGTGGTGAGATCAGCCAGCTTAGCATTATTTTAATTAACTCGTCCCACTTTATCGCGTTCAGACTTAAATGGCCCTGTGAAACTGCTGCAATCCCGAAACCGAGCATCGCACCAACTATTGAGTGAGTTGTGGAGATGGGGAGATGGAGATATGTTGCGATGGTGATCCAAAGCCCCGCGGAGAGAAGGGCCGCGACTGCTCCGTAGATGAGTAAGTGTGGATCGAGAAGCTCTATCGGAACTATTCCCTTTGCGATCGTCTTCACTACGTTCTTTCCAAAGAGCGCTGCCCCGAGAAATTCAAGGATTGCCGCAACGATTATTATCTGTCTTAAACTTAAAGCCCGACTGCCATATGAAGTTGCCATGGAGTTCGCAGCGTCATTTGCGCCAATGTTCCAGGCCATATAAAAAGCAGAAATCACAGCAAGGACGATCAAAACATCAATCATACTCCGAATTTTGGATATGCTTATTAAGCCTTTCGAAATGATATCCTCATGGACAAGTTCATAGGACTCATGGTTGAAAACTTTCAATCATTGAGCTTCGATCGATCGACGATAGATGAGATAATCGAGTCCCTTGAAAGATCCAACGCCATATTCGTTGTCGGAATAGGAAGGAGCGGACTAGTGGCAAGAGCATTTGCAATGCGGCTCATGCATCTCGGTTACAGCACTTTCGTATTCGGCGAGACGATAACGCCGAGGATCGGTGAGGGCGATTTGCTTCTGGCCATCTCCGGGAGCGGTGAGACGGGATACGTTGTTGCGATTGCAAGGAAAGCGAAAGAGCTCGGGGCTAAAGTCATTGCGATAACCTCTTCCCAAAATTCAACGCTCGCAGAAATATCCGATCTCGCAATACTGCTGAAAAGCAAATTTGGAAAGGAAATCGCAAACATCGCCCCTCTTGGCACGATTTTTGAGCTCACTTCAATGCTCTTCTTCGACTCTATAATTGCTGAAATAATGGAAAGGAAGAAGCTGAATGAAGGAGATCTGGCGAGAAGGCACTCGATCGAGAACGAGGTGAGGTTATGATCGAGCTTATAAAGAGACTCAGCAATGCCCATGGTATAAGCGGTTTTGAAGACGAGATCAGAGAAATCATCAGGGCAGAGCTTGAAGGTCATGCGGACGAGATAAAACTGGATTCGATGGGGAATCTCATAGCTACGAGGAACGGAAGTGAATTCGAGCTCATGATCGCTGCGCACATGGATGAAATAGGCTTTGTTGTTAAGAAGATCGACGAAAAAGGTTTCATCAGAGTTGCGCCGATCGGAGGCTGGTTTTCCCAGATCGCATTAGCTCAGAGAGTTGTTTTGTACGGAAAGCAGAAAGTATACGGCGTCATCGGCTGCAAGCCTCCGCACTTGATGAAGGATGAGGAGAGAAAGAAGGCCATCGAGATAAGCGACATGTTCATCGATGTCGGGGCAAAAAGCAAGGAAGAAGTCTTAAGCCTTGGGATAGACGTGGGCACACCTGTTGCCGTTGACAGGGAGGTCGCGATGCTTGCGAGCAGGAGAATTACGGGAAAGGCCTTTGACAACCGTGTAGGAGTTGCCGTGGCAATTGAGGCCTTTAGGAGAAGCAAAAGTGACGCCACACTCCATTTTGTTGCCACTGTGCAGGAGGAGGTTGGCCTGAAGGGTGCCAAGATTTCTGCCTTTGCTTTGGATCCCGACGTTGCAATCGCAATCGATTCATGCGTTGCTGCAGACTTCCCCGGGAGTGAGAGCGCTCATATGGACATTTCGCTTGGAAAGGGTGCAGTGATAGCTGTGATCGACGCATCCGGAAGAGGTATCATTGTGTCTCAGCCCGTGTTAAGATGGCTTAAGGAAACTGCTGAGAAATACAAGATCCCATATCAACTTGAGGTGGCTGAAGGCGGCACCACGGACGCGACAGCAATAAATCTTACAAAATCGGGAATTCCTGCTGGGGTCGTTAGCGTTCCGGCGAGATACATCCACAGTCCAGTCGAGGTCGTAGATTTGGGCGATGTGGAGAGCGCAGTCGAGCTCGTAGCGAGGGCGAGCGAGAATGTAAAGGAATACTTCAGGGTGATGAAATGAAAATCTGGCTCATAGGTGCCTACGGAATAGTTTCAACCACCGCAATGGCGGGAGCCAAACTGATCGAGCGTAGAGTTGTGGACAAAACTGGACTCGTCACAGCTTTGCCGTTTTTTGAGCCTATCGAAGAACTCGTGCCATTTAACTTCGATTTTGGTGGCCATGAAATTCGCCTGCTCCCCAATGCATTCGTAGCTCTGAAGGAGCACTGGGAATTGAACAGGCATTTCGATCACGAGCTGCTCGATCACGTTAAAGATGACCTTTCAAAAATCGTTGCAAATAAAGGGACAGCTCTGAACTGCGGAAGCGGTATTAAAGGCCTTGGAGCGATTGAAACTCTTGAGGAGGAGGAATTGAGCCTAAAAGAGATCGTTAACAGAATTTCCAAGGACATCAGTGGTTTTGCCGACAGGGAAACCGTTGTGGTGAATGTTGCTTCAACAGAACCGATGCCGAAGTTCAGCGAGAAATTCCACACAACCGTAGAGGGCTTCGAGCAGATGATAGATGAGGACAGGAAGGAGTTTGCGACTGCGAGCATGCTTTATGCCTACTCGGCCATAAAGCTAGGATTGCCTTATGCGAACTTCACTCCGAGTGTCGGATCATCTCTTCCAGCGCTGAAAAAGCTTGCAGAAGAGAAGGGGGTTCCGCACGCGGGAAATGACGGAAAAACCGGAGAAACTCTCGTTAAGACAACATTGGCGCCAATGTTTGCCTACAGGAATCTCAGGGTTGAAGGCTGGATGAGCTACAACATCCTCGGAGACTACGATGGCAGAGTGCTTTCTGCAAAGGACAACAAGGAGAGCAAGATCGTGAGTAAAGATAGAGTTCTTGAAAAAGCACTCGGTTACGCTCCTTTCAGCATCACTGAAATCGAGTTTTTCCCGAGCCTTGTCGACAACAAAACAGCCTTCGACTTCGTCCACTTCCGGGGATTTCTGGGTAGGATGATGAAGTTCTACTTCATCTGGGATGCAGTCGATGCCATCGTCGCAAGTCCCCTCGTTCTGGATATCGCAAGACTTCTGCTGCTGGCAAAGAAAAAAGGACTGAGAGGAGTCGTTAAGGAACTCGCCTTCTTTTTCAAGAGCCCAATGGAATGCGATATCGTCAACACGCACGAGCAGTTTGAAATTCTGAAAAGATGGTTCATTCAGCTCACGAGGGCATAGGAATACTCCTTGAATTTTTCGATCAGCTTTATCTTTTTCTCGCTGTCCGCTAAGGCGTGTTCAAGCACTTCCTCAATCCTGGAAACGGGTATTATCTCGATTTTACCCTCATGCTCGGCGTCGAGCAAAACGTCATCAGAGTTCCCCTTCGGGATTATCACCTTCTTCAATCCTGCCTGAATCGCCGCTTCGATCTTCTGGGTCACACCGCCAACCGGAAGTACGTCCCCCCTCACGGAAAGGCTTCCAGTCATCGCTATGGACTGATCTACCGGGATGTTCTCAATTGCCGAAATAACTGCAGTTGCCACACTTATGCTGGCAGAATCTCCCTCGACACCTTCGTAAGTTCCGACGAACTGAATGTGCACGTCGTAATTTGAGGTATCCTTTCCGATGATCTTCTTTATTATCGCGGAGACGTTCATCACAGCTTCCCTTGCTATCTCCTGAAGCCTTCCGGTTGCGATAACCCTTCCCTCGGACTTGCTCATCGCTGGTGTTATTTCTGCGATTATCGGCAAAACGATTCCTGCAGATTCTCCAATGACCGCCAAGCCGTTGACTCGACCAATTTCATAGCCTTCTGAAAGGAAAAGCCTGTAGTCCTTTCTTCTCTCAATGTACTTGTCCGCAAGCTGTTCTTCCACGCTCTTCGCAATTTTCTTTGCCTTCAGCACGTGCTCGAGTCTCACTATCTCGGCCCCTTCACTCTTTGCTATATCTCCAGCAGTTCTCACCAGACCCCCGAGCTCCCTGAGCCTGAGCGTTAGATGATTCCTTCTACCAGCTCTCCTCATCGCTTCCCTTATGATTTCAGCCACCGCAAATTTGTCGAAGTGCGGTATCTTTCCGTCCTTTACGATCTCCTGGGCAACGAATCTTACGAGCTTTTGCCTGTTCTCAGGAGTATCAGGCATTGTATCGTTCATGTAGATTTCGTATCCATAGCCCTCTATCCTGCTTCTCAGAGCCGGATGCATGCCCATAAGTGCGTCGAGATTTCCTGCAGCGACGAGAATGAAATCGCATGGCACTGGCTCCGTTCGAACCATTGCACCGCTGCTCCTTTCGCTCTGTCCAGTTATCGGAAACTTCTTGTCCTGCAAGGCTGTGAGCAGTTTTTGCTGGGATTCGATTGTCAGGGTGTTGATCTCGTCAATGTAGAGTACTCCCTTGTGTGCCCTGTGAATTGCTCCAGCTTCAACTCTCTCGTGTGCAGGCGTTTCAAGACCACCGCTCTGAAATGGATCGTGGCGAACGTCGCCGAAGAGGGCTCCAGCGTGGGCTCCAGTTGCATCTTCAAATGGGGCGGTCTTTTTTTCCGAATTGTCGACGAGAAGCTTTGGGACGTTTCTCTCCTCCCTCGGGATGAAATATCTCGAGACCATCAGCAGCAGTATTCCCGCGATCAGCCCCCAGATGAAATTCTTTGGGTCCAATATGACGACGTAAAGAATGACCACGAATATCAGGGAGAATATCATCAGATTCCTTGCCTGTGCCCTTTTCATCGCCTCTTCCTTGTAGGCCTCAACGATCTCACGACCTTTTCCTGCTGGTACGACCTTTATCTTCGGCTGGTTCGGATCCTGCGGGTTTGGATAGACTAAGATGTCTTCGAGCTCCTCCTTGGGTAGTAGCTCTGCCATTGCCTTTGCAAGCATCGATTTTCCTGTTCCCGGAGAGCCTATGAGCATCACATGCCTTTTCTGCACGGCAGCCTTTTTTATGGCTTCAACTGCATGATCCTGACCGATAACCTGGTCTATCAGCCTTTCAGGCACCCTTATATCCTTCGTGGTCTCAAATTCCAGACCACCCAGCAGCTTCCTTACTTCTTCCATTCCCACCATTGGTATTCCTTAAAGTTAAAATATCTATCCAAACTTGCAAACCTTCAGAAACCATACTTCAAGCTTTAAACAGCGTTCAGCTTCGCATTCGAGCTCCAAACAACCGTAGCAGGGAGGAAGCTTGGCTACCTGCTCCATTCTATCCATTACAGTCTTCAGATCAAGCCTTTCCTCCTCTGCCTTTTTTTCCTCGAATTTCGAAGATACTATCTTGAAGGTCTTAACGCCGTCTACAACGACTTCTACCCTCTTGATTAGACCCTCCTTTTCGAGCTTTCTCAGGATCCTCGAGCACTTGCTGCTGTCTATTTTAAGCTCCTTCCAGAGATCCTTCTGTAAAATCTCCCCCTTCTGGTCGAGTATTTTCAAAATCTCTTCTCTCGTGTCTACGATCTGAAAATCAGTCATTCTTGCGGCTTTATAATCACTACATTGTTGCCCCTGAGCACTATTTCTCCAAGGCTCCTGAGCTTCTCCTCGCCCTTGCATTCCATCGCATTAGTCAGAAAGAGGTTCATGTACTCGTCCACACCCTCCAGTTTGCCCACCAGTTCGTGCTCTTCGCCTTTCATCTCAACTCTGATCACCTTTCCGATGAGCGACTTCACCATTTGATTCGGTAGCACCCCTATCACCCCCCAAAGTGAAAAAAGTATATATCAACTTCCTATAAAAGCTTTGCTGATGATTCTTATAACAGGCGGTGCCGGATTTATTGGAAGCCACGTGGTCGACAGACTTGTTGAACTGGACAAAGTCGTTGTTCTCGACAATCTTTCGAGCGGCAGAAGAGACTTTGTAAACGAGAGGGCCGAACTACACGTTGTTGACCTCGCAGAAGATCCCATCACGAATTTTTTAAAGGATGCAGATGAAGTCTGGCATCTTGCAGCAAATCCCGACGTTAGAATTGGAGCTGAGAAGCCAGAAGAAATATACAGAAATAACGTCCTCGCAACTTACAGGCTTCTTGAGGCCATGAGAAAGGCAGGGGTAAGGAGGATCATCTTCACGTCAACCTCAACGGTTTACGGTGAAGCAAAACAGATTCCCACCCCTGAGGAGTATCCAGCGCATCCGATAAGTGTTTATGGAGCATCAAAGCTCGCCTGTGAAGCTCTGATCGAGTCTTACTGTCACACCTTCGATTTTCAGGCCTACATTTACAGATTTGCAAACGTAATTGGGAAAAGGAGCACCCACGGTGTGATCTACGATTTTATAAAAAAGCTTAGAAAAAATCCCAAAGAACTTGAAATTCTCGGAAACGGCGAGCAGAATAAGTCATACATTTACATAGACGACTGCGTTTCTGCAATGTTCTCAGGGCTTAAGGCGGAGGAGAAGGTGAACATATTCAACATTGGCTCTGAAGACCAGATCAAGGTGAAAAGAATCGCAGAAATAGTTTCGGAGGAAATGGGACTCAATCCGAGGTTCAGGTTCACAGGTGGTGAGAGGGGCTGGAAGGGGGATGTGCCTGTAATGCTGCTTTCTGTGGAAAAGCTGAAGTCCTTGGGATGGAGACCGAGATTTGGGAGTGAAGAAGCTGTAAGAAGAGCAGTAAGAGACCTTTTAGATGAGAAGAACTGAAAATAATACGGCAAAAATGCCCGTCAAGAAGATCCCGTCAAAGGTTCCCGCCCCTCCGATGCTTATGACACCGTAGCCAATGCGCTCGATCTCCCTCAGATGAAGTATATCTGCCCCAAAAACCGTTGAAAGAACCCCAATTAGAAACGAGAGCTTTGGAAGCAGTATGATTGGAGCATCGGAAAGCAATAGGGCCAAATAGCTTGCAATCGTTGCGATCAAAGGCGGGATCACCATTGGAACAACAATTCCAACTCCAACCACGGGCCTTGCGAATCCGTATACGATCAGACTTGAAAGTAGGAAGGCTCCGATGAGGAACAAGGGTGAAACCAAGTCGTAAACGTCTAAGAGTAGTTTCATGGAAAGAATCACCGGAATAACGCATCCACCGATGTTTACAGCCACAACAAGCTTCTTTTTGCTTCTTACGGTATAAATGAACCCGAAGATCTCGTATCTCTGGATGAGCTCTATTCCTTTCCTCTCGTAAAGAGGGACGTTTAAAAGGCTTCCGACCACTATCATCCCGAGGAGGAGCAGAGATTTATCGCTTTCAACACCAAAGAGAAGGCTGAAAACAGTCGATCCCGTGAAGATGAAAGCCAAGACTAAGAAAGGCATCACGATTAAGACCAAAAATAATGGTAGGATTATAGGAGGGAAAAGGTACTCCCTCAAGCTCTCAGCTTCCTCTTGTCGATTACGATGTAGTCCTTCAGCGCATGAACACAATCAAACGGGATGATGTACATGTCTTCTTCCTTTCTCAACTCAGGTATTTCGTTCATCGGCTTTACAACGAGATTCATCAGCGCACCCGTTTTGAAGTCTACCGTTATATTGTAAAGCGTGCCAACAACGGTTCCGTCTGTCAGAACAACTGTTTTTCTCGAAAGGCTTCTTGCAGGAACCTTCATCCTATCACCCTTTTTCTTTTGATTGCGAAAAATATAAAAATTTTGCCATCACATTAAACCTTCCTTCCGACGATTATTCCGTCCTTCGTTCTCAAAACTTCGAATTTGATAAAATCCCCTACTCTGCAATCACCGATGACAGCAACGCACCAGTTTCTGGAAACGCAGAGCTTTTCTCCGTGCATTCTGCCTTCTGCAACAATTCTTCCCGAATGGATCTCTCCTTTTTTGAACGGTGGCCTTATCGCTTCTCTTTTCTCTATGCCAAAGTCTTCTGGCTCTAAAATCAGCTTAACTCCGTACTCCCTTTCGTAATGTGCAAGCCTTTCATAGAATTCCCTGAATGGCATTCCCTTCCCAACCTTTCTCCCAAAGCGGTAGGGAATGTATTTCTGTATTCCGAGAGGCGGAAATCTCTTTCCCGCACCTATGTCGAGGGCAAACTCTATTATCCTCGGTATCTCCTCATCGTTGTATCCCGGAACCCATACCGGGGCGATCAGAAGATCAATTCTGCTGTTTGCGATTATCTCGGCCACTTCGAGAACTTTTTTCAGCGGATATTTCTGATGTAGCTTTTTCGCAACTTCCTCACTCAGGGCACTTATTGAAAGGTTAATTCTTGTCATCTTTCCCTCGAGCTGGGATATTCTATCCTCATTCAGCGGGATTCCGTTTGTCTGCATCGAGATCACGTCCACTCCCCTGATCTTGCTTGCCCCTTCTACCAAGTATTCCAAGTAAGGATAAAGCGCGGGTTCCCCCTGTCCGTCAAAGTGAAGTTCGACTCCCTCTCCTTTAAATACCACAGCCTCTCTAAGAGTTTCAAGCATGTAGTCGGGGTCGACAATGAAGTCCGTCTTCCTCGTTCTGCTTTTTCTTCCCTCGTCCACGCTGCAAAAAACGCAGTTCAAATTGCAACCAGAAATGCACCTAACCTGGAGGAGATTAGTACCCCTGTCGACTATTCCAAATGCTGAATGACCGAAAAGCGGAATACCGCTCTCCTTCGTGACAAAGACAAGCTCTCTTCCCGTTACCCTGTTCAGAACCTTCTTGTTTTCATAATTTGAAATTATGTATTCTCTTGAATATTTCGACGAAAGTCTATCGTAATCTCTTTTTGGAATTCTAATTTCGACTATGCCTCTCAAAATGAAAATCTTCTCCTCCTTACCTTCTCTTTCCTCCAGCATCCTCCTTTAAGGATTTCAAGGCCTTTTTCCCGTCTTCCGTGATCCTGTAAACATTTCCGCTGAGGGTCACGAAACCTTCGGATAAGAGCTCACCCAGAAGGCTTTCCACAGTCTTCTGTGGAAGTCTGATCTTTCTCAGTAGCTCCTCCTCTTTCATGTCACCTTTTAGAAGAACTTCCATCAGCCTCGACTTGTTTGGATTCGAGGCGAGCGAGCCAGCTTTCATAAAAAAACTCTGCTGCCGAATATTAATCTTTTTCTGTAATTTTCACAATTGAAATTATATTGCGGAGAGCAAAGTTAAAAAGGTGCAATTCCGATTTGTCACTAATGCCCCAAAAATCAGAGGAGAACCGTGATGATGACTCGAGAGAAATCCTGAAGGTAATCTCGAGGAGGGGCGTTAGCGACCTTTTGAATTCCCTCAATACGGGACCAAAAAAGTTTTCACAGCTGATGTTCGAAACCAAGCTGAATCCGAGCATAATCGACCGCCATCTAAAGGCTCTCCTGAAACTGGGGCTGATTTACAAAGATAGCGAAAATTACGCGCTTACTGATAGAGGAAAAAGTATTTTAAAGGTCGTAGAGGAGCTTTTCAGGGTGATAAAGCCTTAATCATCTTTTCCCTGAGACTTCAAAAATTCGTTGTAATTGCAGATTGGACAAAAGCTCCAGGGTTTCTTACCCTTTATTTTCAGAATTCTGACCTCGTGGTCCTTGCAGTATTTGGAGGTGACATAAATTGAACCTTTCTGGGGCAGGGGCAGGCTGAAATTACATTCAGGATATCCGCTGCAACCTATAAACCTCTTTCCGTTCTTCGATTTCCTAATTACTATCTCCTTTCCGCATTCTGGGCATTTTCCAACGACTTTATCCCTCTTTATTCCCTCCTTGAGCTTGGTCGTAACTTCGCCGTCTCCAATGTTCTTCAAGATCTCGTAAAGCATTTTACGCGATTCCATGACCACCTCTTCCTCACTCTTCCTGCCTTCTGCAATTCTGTCCATTTCTTCCTCGAGCCGCGCGGTCATATCGGGGAGCGTAATCGTCTCCGCTTTTTCCTTGAGCACGTCTATGACCGAGAATGCAATGTTCGTCGGTCGGTAGGGATTTCCATCGATGTAACCTCTGCTGATCAGTTTTTTAATTATCTCATGCCTCGTGGACTTGGTTCCAAGGTTCAGCCTCTCCATGAGCTTTATCAGCGTCGCTGGACTGAATCTTGGCGGAGGTTTTGTTTCCTTTTCCTCGATTCTCTTGTTCCTGATCTTAAGCCTCTCTCCGACTCTGAGAACAGGCAGATTAACCTCCCCTGCCCTTGAGTAAATGTATATCTCTCTCCAGCCAGGACTCACAAGCCTTCTACCACCTCCAAGGAATTTTACACCATTGCTTTCAAGTTCAGCGTTTCTTATTTCCCAGACAGCATTCTCAGCTAAAGTTGCGAGGAATCTTCTCACGATGAGTTCGTATATCTTCCACTCATTTGCTGTAAGCTCCTTTCCACTTGCAACGGCCGTGGGATAGATTGGGGGATGATCCGTGGTTTCCTTCTTTCCTCTCGAGGGTACTATCTCCTTCTGGCTCAGAACAATCTTTGCCTCCCTCGAAAATTCGCTGTCCAGAAATGCCCTCACGATCTCTCTTAAGTTGAGGGAGGGAGGATACGCAGTGTTGTCTGTTCTCGGATAGCTTATGTAACCGTTTATGTAGAGGTTCTCCGCAATGCTCATCGCCATGTGAGGAGGCATGAACGCTGATGCAGCCCTCAGGAATTCGGTGGTGTTGAATGGAACAGGCTTCGCCTCGCTTTTTCTGGTGGAGCTGTAATTCTCAACGGTTGCATACTCGCCAACCTTCGAAAAAATCTCTCTTGCCTTCTCCGGATCCGTGTATCTTTTCGGATGCCTTGCGCTGAAGCCATCGAATTCTATGAGTATTTCGTAGTATTTTTCAGGTCTGAAATTCTCTATTTCCCTCTCCCTCTCAACGATAAGTCTGAGCGTCGGAGTTTGAACCCTTCCAACGCTGAGGAAGTCCCTTCCAAGTCTTCCAGAACTCAGCGATATGAACCTCGTAAGCACGGCGCCCCAGATGAGATCGATCTTCTGTCTGGCCATTGCGGAGCTCGCTAGGTTAAAGTCGACTTTTGAAGGATTCTGGAAGGCCTTTAGAATCTCATCCTTTGTGATTGCGCTGAACCTCGCTCTGTCAACTTTTAAACCGTTCCTGCAGATTATCTCCAGAGCTTCAACGCCGATCAGCTCCCCTTCCCGGTCGTAGTCGGTTGCAATCGTCACCCTTTCGGCGTTCTTTGCAAGCTCCTTGAGCAGTGAAATTATCTCCTTCTCTTTCTCTTCCTTCACGAGCTCGGCATTTATTAGATCCAGAAGCTTCGTTTTTGTCCAGCTCCGGAACTTCTTCGGAAAATCCAGCTCTATGATGTGCCCCTTGAGCCCGAGAACAAAGGCGTTAGTGGAGGGAGAATGGTAGTAGGATACCTTACCCCTCTTCAGGGTTCTAACATCCCTGAAAAGGATCTTCGCAATCCTTTCAGCTGCATTCTGCTTTTCCGTTATGATGAGCCAGCTCATATTCTGAATCCAGATTTCAGGTCTCTCCTCTTCCTCTCGATGAATTTAACCACGGTAGAATGTTGTGCCCCGTTTATCAGCAGGTTTATTGCCTCTCTTGCGATCATAACGTTTTCGTATTCTCCGATCACCGATACAAAGTTTTCGTATACGCTGACGTTCAAGTTCAGCATGTCCTCGATCTGCTTTTTCATTATCCCTTCCTTGCCTATTATCCGTCCAAGAATCCTCTGAAGGGATTTTTCGGGAAGTATCTGAGAAAGGTCGATCGATTCAAAGACCAGATCCTCGTTGTCCAGCAGTTTCATGCTTGTTTCAGCACTAAATCCCCTCGCAATTGCGGTTATCACGTTCTTCGCCTTTATCAGGCTGAGACTGTCGGGGCAGTCAAGTGTAACTATGTTTTTTGTCACGTGAATTTTGCAGCCGCATTTTTCCTCGATCTTCCTCTTGTTTTCTCCTTCCCTGCCCAGGATTATCCCTACCCTCTCCTCCGGCACTTCGATCTCAAGCCTCATCGATCTCACCTACGATCTCCTCGTATATCTGGTCTTCGTCAGCCTTTATTCCAAACTTTCGGAAAAATCTTGCGAGGTTTCTGATATCTCTCCTCAGGAATTCCATTGCTTTGGGGTGATCTATGAGCACCGCCTGGCCCATGTCGATGATTACAGGCTTTTCTAAGAGCATTATATTGTATTCGCTCAGATCCGCATGCACGAGCTCTGCTCCTCTGTAAAGCTTTTTTATGTTTTCCAGGATATTGCCGAAAATTTCCTCCACATCAAGTTCAGCCAGCTCCCTGCCAATCTCAGCAAGCGTTGGTGCGGGGATCTCGTTTTGACCTATGAATTCCATCAGCAGAACGTTCTTCATATATGCATAAGGCCTTGGCACGCGAACTCCAGCTTCGTATGCCCTTTCCAGGTTTCTGAACTCCTTCTCGGTCCAGAGGTAAATTTTATCCCTCGGCGATATCCTGTAGTCGAACCTTCTGTCTCCAAAGATGTACTCGTCCATCTTGTCGAATGAGCTCGTTTCGATTCTGTAAATCTTCACGGCCATCGGCACAGCTTTTCCCTCGTAAATTCCGTCTGCATAGAAAACGTTTGCCTCCTTTCCCGTGCTGATAACACCTCCCATTGCCTTTATATACTTCGTCGATAACTTGTAGAGCGTCTTGAGAGTTCTGAGATCTAAAACTTCAGCGTATATCTTCCTGTCCTCCTCTCCTATCTCCTTTATCCTCAGTTTGTCCAGAAGCCTGTCGAAGTTCTCGATAGGGTAATTAAGGCGGGGTTTTTAAAAACTTACTCCTTCCACCTCCCCCTCCTCTCGAAGAAGACGAGGAACAGTGAGGCAGAGATCAGGAGAACTGCGACTACTGCGATAAAGGAAACGGAGTAGTCCACGAATCTGAATTTCACGTAGTAGCTTCCGTTCCCTTCAAGCAGACCTATTCTTACTCCATCAAACTGCTGCTCCCTGTAGCTCAGATTTCTGTATTCCAGAACTTCTGCATCGGGGATTATGACCACTCTCTCCCCGCTCAGTTTCCGAATCATTTCGCCAGTGGGCAACGTGTAAGCGATTCTTATGATCCCCGACTCGTTTTCCGGAACTAGAAGAGACCTGAAGGTAATCGATTCGTTCGAAATCTCGATGCTCAGGAAGTCGAGGCTATTTGTTATCAGCCGGAAATTCGTGAAATCAGGCATAGGAATTGTCAGATCTCCTTCAAAGTTCAGGTCACCTCTGTTCGTGACCACGATCACCTCGTCAACGCTCCCGTTCCGCAAAACGCTTGCATGCAACATCACAGAAAGAAATTCTGTGGAGTTCGTGAACCCCAGATTGAATTCAACCGTCTGGTTTTCCTCAACCCGTAGTTTTTTAATGAACGTCTTGTTCAGAGCACTTAGTTCGAACGTGTAATTCCCACTTTCTATGGGAATTCTGTCTCCTGAAAATACAGGACCGCTGAAAACGGCTTCTTTTCCATTGGAAATGGTAAGCATCGCTCCAGAATCGTGATTTTTGAGTATAACAGTAACCTCGTATCCCTGAATGGGAATCAAAAGCAGTAGGAGTAAGCTAAGCCCTTTTAATCGCATTCCACTCAACCTCCTTCCTCCTCAAGTAATCGAAAAAGGCAGAAATTGCAGAAGCCTGAAGGACAAAGACGTAGATCACAAGGCCAAGGAATACCTTCAGCTTGGATATCCTTCGATAATGAGCCAGAATTAGCGGGATCGAGAGTGGAATGAGTGGTAGCATTATTATCGGGAAGTAAGTTACTGTAATCGCCAGATACCAGGAAATTCTCAGACTTCTCGCAGCTCTCTTCATCTCCTTTCGATACCTCCAGAGTTGCAGCCCGCCGAAATACCACCTTTTCCGCTGGCTGTAAAAGTCTCTCCAGCTGTAAGGAGCCTGCTCCAAAACTTTTCCATCGACAAGAAGTGCTCTGCGCCCGAGTGCATGCATTCTCGTCGCGAAATCTGCATCCTCGGCCATCGCATCCTCATTTAGCCCCTCACAAAGAATATCGTATCTCAGCACTCCTATCATTCCGTTAAACTGTTTAAATGCGCTTTTTGAAAGCAGGAAGTTTATAAGCCTGTATTCCGCTTCAACGGTCTCAGAGACGAGGTTTTTGGCGTTGTAAATGTAGCGTCTTGCAGAGGCCATGTAGGCTCCTTGATCGGCTAAAAGTGCAGAAATGCATGCATTTACCGTTCTTTCGTCAATTCTCGTGTCTACGTCCATTATAAGCACGAATTCAGGCTTGAATTTGCTCAAATACTTTACGGCATCGTTTATGGCTCCTGCCCTTTTCCCCCTTCTTCCCACCCTCTCAACTACCTCAACGCCCATCTTTCTGGCCAGCTCTATCCTGACATCATTCTCTGCATTTTTATCAATTACGTAAACGACTTTTTCTGCTCTCAGGCTCTTGACGTGCCTTATGCTTTCCTCTAACACGCTCGGGTCTTCGAAGGGTGAAACCGGAACGATGACTGCAAGGGTCATTCGAGCATCTTGGCAATGATCTTTGCCGTCTCTTCAGGGTCTGCTCTTCCACGTGTCTTCTTCATAACCTGCCCGACAAGAAAGTTCAGAGCCTGTTTCTTCCCCCCAAGGTAATCCTGGACGGCCTTGGGATTTTCCTGAATGGCTTCTCTGCAGAATTTCTCGATTTCGGTCTTTGGAATTGCAAACAATCCCTTTTCGGCAATTATTTGCTCTACCTCTCCCCCCTTGTCGAGTTTTGTCCTTATGACCTCCACAGCACCTTTTTCTGTGATCCTCTCTTCTGCAAACAACTTCAGCAGCCTTGCAAATTCCTCAGGTCTGAATCTTTCAAAACACTCGTAAAAGCTCCAGTCCCTGTAGTTCAGTTCTCCCCTGAGTATATCGACAACCCATGTTACCGCCACCTTTGGATCGATAAGCTTTGCCACCCTTTCGAAGAAATCGGTCATCTTGAGGTCAAGGATCAGAACCTTCGCATAGTGCTCGGAAATCCCGTATTCCCTCTTCAGCCTCTCTTTCTTTTCCTCGGGCATCTCCGGCAGAGTTCCCTCGACCTCTCTCAAGAGCTCCTTGGTGAACACTACTGGCAGGTCAGGCTCTGGGAAGTATCTGTAGTCCTGCTCTTCCTCCTTGCTGCGAAGCGACACCGTTATCTCCTGCGCCTCGTCGAAGTGTCTCGTCTCCCTCACAACCGCTTTCCCACGCTTTAAAAGGTTTTTTTGCCTCAGGATCTCGTAGTTCAGCGCCTTTTCAACCCCCTTGAAAGATGAGATGTTCTTAACCTCAACCCTGCTCCCTCCAGCGATCGAGACATTTGCGTCCACCCTCATCGCCCCTTCAAGTTCGCCGTTGAAAACATCGAGGTACTCGAGGATCATTCTGAGCTTGTTCAAAAAAATTCTTGCTTCTTTTGGAGAGCTGATCACCGGTTCGGTTACAATTTCGAGAAGTGGCATTCCACTTCTGTTGTAATCGATAAGCGAATGGCTGGCAGTCGTTATTGAGCCTTTGTAGCTGAGCTTTCCGGGATCCTCTTCCAAGTGTATTCTCCTGAGCTGGATCCTCTTTTCGCTACCCTCGGATTCGATTGAAACGTATCCTCCAATGGCAAGCGGGCGGTCATACTGGCTGATCTGGAAATTTTTGGGCAGGTCAGGGTAAAAGTAGTTCTTTCTGTCGAATACCGTCATCGGTTGAACTTTAGAATTCAGAGCCAGGGCAACCTTTATCGCTGCCTTTACAGCTTCTCTGTTTATCACGGGCATCGCACCAGGCATCCCAAGGCATACAGGGCAGACGTGAGTGTTTGGAGGGCTCTTGTGGTAGTTCGTTGGACATGAGCAGAAGAGCTTGCTCCTGAGCTTGTTCAGCTGCGCGTGAACTTCAAGCCCAATTACGACGTCCATGGTTAAAGGGAGGATGATGGTTTAAAAAATTCACCCAGATTCTCCCGGACAATTCAAGAAAAAGTTTTTAGCCGTAGCCAACAGGCTTCGCTGAAACCCTCATCTTTTCCGTCTTTATCCTTTCCTGGAATCTCTCGTAGAAGCTCAGCATCGTTTCGTTCACGCTTGGCTTTATCTTCTTCATGGCCTCAAGGAAATGCCTCATCTCGACCTTTTCAGCATTCGGATCTTCTCTCAAAGCAAGCATCACAGCCTCCCTGCAAATCGCCTCTATATCGGCTCCAACGTAGCCTTCGGTTATCTCCGCAAGCTCCTCAAGATCTACGTCTTCCGCCAAGGGCATGTTTCTCGTGTGGATTTTGAAAATTGCAAGTCTGCTCTTTCTGTCAGGCGGCTTAACGTAAACGAGTCTGTCAAACCTTCCAGGCCTAAGAAGTGCTGGATCGAGGATATCAGGGCGGTTTGTTGCTCCGATTACAACCACTCCGTGAAGCTCCTCCAGACCATCCATCTCGATCAGCAGCTGGTTCAGGACCCTCTCAACCGCTCTTGATCCCTCATCTATTCCCCTCATCTGGGCTATTGCATCTATCTCGTCAAAGAAAATTATGCAAGGCGCCACCTGGCGGGCTTTTCTGAAGATCTTTCTGACAGCTTTCTCGCTTTCCCCGAGCCACTTGCTCAGCAGCTCGCCACCCTTTATGCTTATGAAGTTCGCCTCCGTTTCATTGGCAACTGCCTTTGCAATCAGCGTCTTTCCCGTGCCGGGTGGTCCAAAGAGGAGTATCCCCTTGGGAGGCTTTATTCCGAATTTCCTGAACTTTTCCGGGAATTTCAGTGGCCACTCCACAGCTTCTATGATCTCTCTCTTAACATCTTCAAGCCCTCCTACATCTTCCCAGCTAACCTTGGGGATTTCTACGAGGACTTCTCTCATCGCAGACGGTTCTATTTCCTTTAAAGCTGAGACGAAGTCCTCCCACTTTACCCTTATTGACTCCAGAAGCTCAACTGGGATCTCCTCGCTTTCAAAGTCGATCTTTGGAAGATATCTGCGGAGGGCTTTCATCGCAGCCTCTTTGCAGAATGCCTCGATGTCTGCTCCAACGAAACCGTGAGTTTGGTCTGCGAGCTTTTTCAGCATTTCCCTTACGATTTCGTTTTCGACCTCACTTAGGAGCTCTGGGCTCAGCAGTGATTTCGCTGCTCTCTCGATGTCTTCCTCGCTTTCGAGCTTTTTAACCTCCTCAATTGCGAACTCGATGTCTTTCTGAACTTTCAGATCTTCGGTGTTTCTCGCAACCCTGCTGAGAGCCTCAAGAACGAACTCACGAACATACTTTGGTTCTAAGGGCATGTTCCTCGTGTGGATCTGGAGTATCTCGAACCTGCCCTCTCTGTCTGGGACTCCGATCTCTATTTCTCTGTCAAATCTTCCCGGCCTGCGCAGCGCGGGATCCACGGCATCAATTCTGTTCGTTGCACCTATGACTATCACCTGCCCCCTCTCCTCGAGCCCGTCCATTAACGTCAAAAGCTGTGCAACAACTCTTCTTTCAACCTCTCCAGTCACCTCTTCCCTCTTTGGTGCAATTGAATCTATCTCATCGATGAATATAATGCTCGGAGCATTCTGCTTTGCCTCCTCAAATATCTCTCGCAATCTCTGCTCGCTCTCTCCGTAAAACTTGCTCATGATCTCGGGACCGTTGATCGTGAAGAAGCTTGCACCTATCTCGTTTGCCACTGCCTTCGCAATGAGCGTCTTTCCAGTTCCAGGAGGACCGTGGAGAAGAACCCCCTTGGGCGGCTCGATGCCAAGGCGCTTGAAGAGCTCGGGATACTTCAAGGGTAATTCTATGATCTCTCTTACCTTCTGAAGCTCCTCCTTAAGCCCTCCAATGTCCTCGTAAGTCACACCTGCCTTTCCCATCTTCTCGAATCCCTTCGCAGGATGCTCTCTGAAAACAACCTTCGTTGTCTCATCTATTATCACGACTCCCTTTGGCTCTGTCTTGACCGCAACAAATACGACCGCCTGATTCTGCTGGCCATACTTGCCGAAGCCTGTGATAGCAGGAGAACCGACGAGTGGAACAAAATCACCCTCAACTAAGGGTCTTTTCAGGAACTGGTGCTTTAAATATTCCCCGGGATCTATTCCGTAAACCCTCATCTCGATTTTCTTGGTTGGAGCAAGAATTACGAGTCTCGCCGGCTCGTAGTCGGCTTTCCTGACCTTTACAATGTCACCCACACCGACGCCGGCATTTTCTCTTGTGAAGTGATCGATCCGGATTATGCTCTTTCCCCAATCCCTCTTGGGAGACCTCCAGACCTTTGCAACAGTTTTCCTCTTCCCTTCGAGCTCGACAACGTCTCCCGGAGAGATCTGGAGCTTCATCATCGCATCAGGGTCGAGTCTTGCGATACCTCTCCCCGAGTCACTCGGGTATGCTTGGTTAACCTTGAGCATGATCTCCATATGACCACCTAAAAGGATTTTTATTTTAGAGATAAAAAAGGCTTGTGGTGATTTGATGAAGGTTGCGATCTTCGATGCATTCAATGGTGCAAGCGGGGACATGATAATCTCATCGCTGCTCGGCCTTTCGCTGACGGAGGAAGACCTCAGAAGGACTGTTGAGGAACTAAGGCTCAGCTTAAGCTTCAGAGTTGAGGAGGTAAAGAAAAGAGGTATTTCTGCAAAAAGGGTCGTGGTTCGAGAGCTGATGGCTGAAAGAAGTTTTTCTGAAGTCATGAATCTGTTAGATCGCTCGAATCTTGAGAGTGGCGTCAAAGAGGATGCAAAGATGATTTTTAAAAGAATTGCAGTTGCAGAAGGCAGAGTTCACGGAAGGGATTACAGAAATGCAGTCTTTCACGAGGTTGGAAGCGATGATGCAATCTTCGACGTTGTTTGCAGCGTTAAGGGAATAAGAAGGCTGATGGACGAAGGATACAGATTCTTCGCAAATCCCGTGAGGCTCGGAAGCGGATTCGTTGATACAGCCCAAGGAAAATATCCCGTCCCTGCTCCCGCGGTTATGGAAATTCTCGCCAATTCAAAGCTCGAAGTGGTTTTCGGAGGAGAAGGGGAGCTCCTCACGCCAACAGCAGCAGCAATTCTTGCCCAGTACTGCGATGGCGTCTTCAAACTTCCGCTCAGAGTCGAGAAGATCTCCTATGGAGCGGGAAGCTATGAAACCGGGATTCCCAACGTTCTGAGACTTGTTCTCGGTTTTTCTGAGCTTAGCGACTCTGTAATTGTCTTAGAAACTGTGGTCGACGATCTGAGCGGTGAGGAAATCGGATATGCGATGGAGAAGCTCAGAGCTGAAAACCTCGATGCCATTGCAATACCTGTCATGGCAAAGAAGTCAAGGCTTGCGGTTAAGATCGAGGTTTTGACCAGATTCGAAAGGGCTGAAGAAGCTGCCCTGCAGCTGATGAGGGAGACTGGAAGTCTCGGGGTCAGGATGATTCCCGTTTACCACAGGACGATTGCGGAAAGAGAATTTGAAGATCGCGAGGTTGAGATTGAAGGAAAGAAGTTCAGGGTCAGGTTTAAGCACTCAAAATCTCTGGGAAGGGTGAAGCCGGAGTTTGAAGACGTTTCGAGAATTGCGAGGGGGCTGGATATGCCGATCTACAGAGTTTACAGACTTCTGGAGGGAGCGCATGCTGATACCGAGCGGAAGTAAGTGCATAGACTCTCTACTCGGCGGTGGAATAGAGACTGGGACGATTACGCAGCTTTATGGCCCGAGTGGCACGGGTAAGACGACTCTCTGCCTGATGTTTGCGAAAAATGCTGCTAAAAGCTACAAGGTGGCGTATGTTGACACAGAGGGGCTCTCTGGAGAAAGGGTCAGGCAGGTTTTTCAGGATGTCTCCCTCTTTTCGAACGTCTACGTTCAGGAAGTATTCACCTTCAGACAGCAGGCTTCCGCCCTGAAGGAGATAGAGAAGCTGACGAAGAGCGAGAAAATAAAGCTCGTTATAGTTGACTGCTTCACTTCTCTTTACAGGAGCGAGCTTGAAGATGAGAACAGACAGATAAAGGTTAAAAGAGAGCTTACTGCGCAGCTGACATACTTGCTCGGACTTGCAAGGAAGTTGGATCTTGCAGTGCTTATCACGAATCAGATGTTCACAGACGTGAGAACAGGTTTGGACAGACCTCTGGGCGGAACAAGCATAGACCATCTCTCGAAGACGATAATCTCAATGGAGAGAGCCGGACATCTCAGAAGGGCAACGCTCGTAAAGCACAGATACAGGAAAGAAGGAGAAAGCTGTGAGTTTCAGCTTACAGACAGGGGCATCGAGCCTTAGCGGAGCAACGGAAGACTCCCGGTAACCTTGTCTATCTTCTTTTCCTCGTCGGGACCCAAGACCACGGCTGTGATCGTTCCCGGCGGTATCTCCGTTAGTCCTGCATCCTCAACGATCGCGGTCGGTATTTTTTCCCTTTCGGCCTTTTCCTTAATAAAGAAGAGCTCTTCGAGGTTTTTAACCCTCAGCACTATTTTCTTCTGTCCTTCACGCAGCCACCTCTCCCTCTTCTCTTTATCGCTCTTCAAAAAGCCAAGTATGCTCGCGTGAGCGACCTGAACGGCAAGTTTCCCCCTAGATAGCCCGAGATCGTCCCTAACAACTATTACCTGCTTAATCTCCATCTCCAAAACCAAAATTCCTGAGTTCTTCCTCACTCACCGCCATTGACTTCTCCATCCACCTGATGCCGAGCTCAGTGGCCTTCTCCTCATCGAATTCGGATAGCTCTATCTTCTCTCCATCGAATCTCACGCAGCTCATCGGAACAGCGATGAACCTTTCGCGGACTTTAACGATCAGATGGTTGTTGTAAACGTCTATGCTCTCCCCGTATTCCCTGCCATCCTTGAAAACAAAACGGCAAATCAGATCCATGCATTTCCTCGGCCATGACTTTAAAAAATTTTTGTCTCTGCCTTCTGCTGAACCTCGGAGCTAGGATCAGTAGAAGCCGAAATCCAGATCCCGATCCTGAATGTAGTTCTTTCCAAGCTTTAATGCGATCTCAGCCTTCATCAGCTCTCTGCCGAGATAGGCGGCATGATCAAGCCTCGATACGAGTTCAAGCGCCATTATCGTGTCCAATATCTCCTTTGCAGACCTCCCAGCGATGACTGCCTTCTCGTGCTTGCAGAAGATCTTCCCATCAGCGATGAAGATTATGAAGTCCCCGAGGGGATCTCTGACGAACTCCTTGCTTTCCTTCGCCTCAACGAACTCCTCAGGCTTTTCAGCAGCCTCATATCTGACTTTTTCCTTTAAGACCAAGAGGGAAATTCCTGTATCTTTGGGTGGAGACCTCCTTATCTTTGCAGCTTTTGCCAGATAACTCGCAATTCTAAGCTCCTTAACACTTTTCACCGTCTTCGGACTCGCCTCCGTTGTGAATACAAGATTGCAACCGATTTCCTCTGCTATAAAGGTGAGGAGTGCATTGATTCCGATGCTATCGGCATCGCTGAGCTCCGTGACGTTTCCGACGCCAAAAAGGAGTGGAGTCTCTGCATCGCGTTTTCTGAACTCCACGTATCTCCCGATGGACTCCGCTACCCTCAAGGGTGGATCGAGGATTGGATCGGCGATCACCTTTTCTGTCTTCCTTTTAGCGAGCTCTAAAAGCCTTAAAAGACTGTCAATGTCTCTTTCGGCTACCACCACGGCTTGGTCTTCGATTAACTCGATTATCTCCGTATTCGATTTCGAAAGGCTCATCACCATGTCAACGCCGTGCCTGACAGCGATCTCTATCGCGGATGGCGAAAAGCTGTCGACGCTGACTGGGACCCTTGAGTGATCTACAGCGATCTTCACAGCTTTTTCTACGATTTCTCTGTCAAATTCGAGTGGAATTCCAAGGTCGACGATATCAGCGCCATTTTCAACATAGTAGTCGATCCTATCCCTCAGCGTCATGAGATCGAGTTTGTGGATTTCTGCGACAACCTTAATCCTGCTATCCCCACCAATTCCCACACTTCCTATTTTGAATTTTGCAGTCTTTTCAAGCTCTTCCACAGCTTTAATCGCCTCTTCAGCCTTCTTTTTCGCTATAAGCCTGCATGCAGGGATTTTGTGTGATAGTTCGACTTTATCCAATAGCTTAAGCACATCGCCTAGATCGTAGGCATGCAACGGCCCAAGGCGAGTCTTTACGCCCCTCCTTCTCTCAAAATCTGCCCAGTTGCATTCTGCTGTAAGCCCAGGGACTAAAACGAGATCGTATTCTTCAACTGGGACTTTTTCAAGCATTGAAGGAGTTATAAAGGCTGCAATGTCCACATCACAGACGTAGACGTCTGCATCGCCAGCTCTCTCCCTAACGAGCTTTTCTGCAAGCTTTCCCGTAACGACAAGGACCCTCATCTAAAAAATTATTTAAAGGCCCCCAAAAGGGTTACTTCAAAATCGGTCCCACATCGGGATAACCCTGTCTCTGTCCCGTTCCGGCGAGCTTCTGCAGTCTCTTCGGGTTTAGGAGTAAATCGACCGCATTCCTCACGTGCTCCCTGATCCTGTTCTCAGCCACTTCTAAAAGCTTTTTCTCGTCCTCGGCCTCATCCTCGTGCACCGTTACGTCGATAACATGCTTTCCCGTAAGGATCTGCACAGTAATGAGTCCGACGCTCATTGCGAGATAGCTCACCAGATCTTTCTGCGTCCTCCCAACCCAGCCCAGGGAGATGACGATGTCGCAACCGCTGTCGAGGAGCTTCTTTACGGCAACAGGTAGATCTTTTATCCCCGGCACCGTGTATCTCTCATACCTTAGCGCAGACAGCTTTCTAAGCTCATCTATCGCGATCTTTCCCATGTCTATTCTTGAAAAAGTTGTGTCGACAATCCCGACCTTCATGGTTGCAGTTCCTTCCTCGCAAACTCGAGTGCGGGCCTGATCAAATTCTTTCTGAGCATTACATCCTCAATAGCGGTCAGCGTTGCCATCAATTCGAACTTTCCTATATTTCCCATCGTCGCAATCCTGAAGATCTTCCCCTTAACCTTGTCCTGTCCTCCGCTGAAAACTATGCCGTATTCCTTTCTCACGGGATCCCTGAGCTCCTTTTCCGTGATCCCCTCCGGAATCCTTATCGCCGTAACCGTGTTTGAGTAATCGGAATACTTGTCCGGCTCCGGGAAGAGCTTGAGCCCTGCGTTAACTGCCCAGCTGCGCACAGCCTTTGCAAGCTTTCTGTGCCTCTTTATCCTGTTCTCCATTCCTTCCTCCTTTATCATCTTAAGGGCCTCCTCCAAGGCGAAGAACAGGGTAACGGCAGGTGTATAGGGTGTTTGGAGCTCGGGCAGCTTTTTCCTGTATGCCTTAAGATCCAAGTAGAGCGGGCACTTCGGATTGTAGAACTCCCAGGCTCTCTCGCTCACAGCAACAGCAGCGAGCCCCGGTGGGGCGCCAAGGCACTTCTGACTGCCAACCACAGCAACGTCTATTCCCCACTCATCCATCTTCACGTAATCCCCGCCAGCAGACGTAATTGCGTCCATTATCGTGAGCGCATCATACTTTTTCGCAATCTTCGCGATCTCCTCTGCTGGATTCAGCATTCCCGTCGATGTTTCGTTGTGAACAAATGCAACGGCTCTCGCCCCGTTCTCTAGGGCTTCCTTAAGCTTTTCCAGATCTATTGGCTTTCCCCACTCAAAGCTGAGCCTTTCAACCTCCGCATACCTTTCCGCAATCTCTCCAAGCCTTTCACCGAATTTTCCGTTCTCGAGCGTAACAAACTTTCCGACCTTGCTGAAAGAAGCTATTCCAGCCTCGACACCTGCAGTCCCTGAACCTGAAATGAAGTAAACCTCATTCTTAGTTCCAAAAACATCCTTCATAACCTCTCCGCAGAACTTCAGGATCTCTCCAAATTCCGCGGAGCGGTGCCCAATGATTTGCCTGCACATTGCTTTAATAATCCTCTCGTGTAGCTGAATTGGCCCCGGAAGCATTATAAGCATCTCAACCACCTCCATACCTCTCCAATATTTTCTCAATTATCTTTCGGGAACTGCAAAGTCCGCAGTTCTCCTCAACATTTATCCTAACAACCTCGCAATTGAGGCTCCTCTTCCTGAGCTCCTCTCTAAGCCATTCCTCGCTGAATTGCTGGTTGTAGCCAAGTGCAATCACGTCGGGCTTTAGCTCCATTATTGGCCTGAAAATGTCGTTTTCGTCACCCAAAATTGCCTTGTCAACGTATTTTATTGCCTCAACAACTCTTCGCCTCTGCTCCTCGGGGATTACGGGCTTTGGCTTATGCTTCACATTCTTCTCCCTTGCAACAATCACGATTAGCTCATCTCCAAGCTTTTTCGCCTCTTCAAGGAATCTAATGTGTCCCGGGTGTATTATTTCGAATGTCCCCGTTGCGACCACTCTTCTCATCTCCACAAATTCTGGGACTTTGCATAAAACACTTTTCTAACTGCATTCGTCAATCCGTTGCAAGCTTTGCATCGTAGCCAGCCTTCCTTATGATTTCAATGAAATTTTCAATCTTCTGTCCCTCAGCTATTTCGAGCTCGAGCTCCTTAAGGCTGATCCCCCTAACCATAGCTCCAGCACTCTCGAGCTCCTTCCTGAGCTTTGCAATGCAACCCTTGCACTTCAGCCCGGTGAGAGAGAGCTTGACAATCATGCACAGAATTTTGCCTAGAGTTTTTTAACTCTTCTCTTCCTGCATTAAACCGATGACCTTCTCTACTCTCGCCTCCACCAGCTTTGGCTCCCCGCAGACCTTTATCGCTGTCTCGGGATCCTTAAGGAGATTTCCTGTTGCTATGCAAACCACAGTTTCGTCCTTTTCAATCATTCCAAGGTTTGCAAGCTTTATTAGCCCCGCAACGCTCGCTGCAGAAGCTGGCTCAACTCCAATCCCATTCTTCGCCAGCAGCTTTTGTGCCGAGATTATCTCATCGTCGCTTACAGTTTCAGCAAGGCCTTTTGACTCATATATTGCTCTCAGCGCCTTTTTCGCATTAACGGGATTACCAATTCTTATGGCAGTTGCAAGCGTCTCCGGATTTTCAACTGGTTTTATTTCCAGCTTCTTTTCCAAAAATGCCCTGTATATCGGTGCCGCTCCAGTAGCCTGAATTCCGGTCATCTTTGGAAGCTCATCGATCAGCTGAAGCTCCAAAAACTCCTTGAAGCCCTTGTAAATGGCAGATATGTTTCCAGCATTCCCCACTGGGAGAACAACCCTGTCAGGTACACCAATTTCGTCTACTATTTCATAAGCGATCGTCTTCTGTCCCTCAAGCCTGAATGGATTGACGGAGTTCAGCAAGTATATCCTCAGACGGTCGCAGACCTCTCTTATGATTTTCAGCGCGTCATCGAAGTTACCCTTTATCCCTATAACTTCAGCGCCATGCATCAGCGCCTGCGCAACCTTTCCCAAGGCTACCTTTCCAGCGGGAAGGAGTACGTAAGCCTTAAGCCCAGCGCTGGCAGCGTACATCGCCATTGAAGCCGAGGTGTTTCCCGTCGAGGCGCAAGCTACTGCCTTTCTTCTGAACTCAAGCGCCTTTGTTACGCCGACTGTCATTCCACGATCCTTGAATGAGCCTGAGGGATTAAGGCCTTCGTGCTTGACATAAATTCTGTGTATTCCAAGCTCTTTCTCAAGCCTCTCCAGTCTGTAAAGAGGTGTCCCACCTTCTTTAAGCGTCACTGGCTTCGATTTGACTGGAAGCAGCGATCGGTATTTCCAGACTGACAGATCTTTTCCGTTAAGCTTAAAGTCTATCTCGACTTGATTCAAATCAATTTGGACTTCGAGCAAACCGCCGCACTCGCAGTTGTAATTTTCTTCCCCACTTTCTTTTCCGCAGTCTATGCATTTGAGAGAGTACATGCCTCAAGTGGTCTCTCAACTTATAAAGTCTTACAGCAATCCCCCAGAGAACCGACAGCCCCAAAACGGAATTTGCTGTCAGAGTAAACCACCCGAAAGATATATTGGTAAGATGTCCGCTACTGATATCATGGAAGTGGTTATTGCTGGTGCTGGTGCAGTTGGGATGAAAACGGCTTCAAGGCTTAGAAGAAGAAATCCTGAAGCAGAAATCACTGTTGTTGAGTCTGGAAAATGGATATCATTTAGCAGATGCGGACTGCCATACTTCTTGGAGGGGAAAGTTTCCAGCGTAGACGACCTTCGGAAGACACCTTACGGAGCTGTGAGAGACGAGAACTTCTTCAGAGAGCTGAAGAAGGTCAAAGTTCTAACCGAGACAAGAGCACTGGAGATAGACAGAGAGAGAAAAACTCTGAAGGTCTCAAAAAACGGGAGCGAGGACGAGATCAACTACGACTACTTAGTCATAGCTACAGGAGCAAGGGCCGTGAGACCGAGAATTCCCGGGATAGATTCCGAGAGAGTTGTCGGCCTATACTCGCCTGAAGACGCAAAAAAGATTCTAAGGTTCATTGAGGAAGGGGCAAAGAAGGCAGCAGTGATCGGTGGGGGATTCATAGGTCTTGAAGCCTGCGAGGCTCTCAGAATGCTCGGGTTAGAGGTAACGCTAATTGAGGCCCTCGACAGGGTTGCTCCCGCAATGCTCGATGCCGAGATGAGCAGGCTTGTTTCGGCGCATCTGAGGGAGAAGGGCGTTAACGTTTTGACTTCCACAAAGGTCGAGAAGATCGTCGAAAACAGTGCGCTGAAGATCCAAGCGGGAAAAGAGATTGAAGCAGACTTTGCAGTAGCGGTAACAGGAATCAAACCTAATTCAGAAATTGCTGCTAAAGCTGGGCTTGAGGTGGGAAAAACTGGAGGAATAGTGGTTAATGAGAAGCTTCAGACTAACGATGAGTTCATATACGCTGGCGGGGATTGCGTTGAAACCGTGAACCTGTTAACTGGCGAGAAGACAGTTGCGCCTTTTGGAGATGTGGCGAACAAACATGGAAGGGTGATTGCAGACAACATCCTCGGAGGAAACGCAAGATTTCGCGGAGTCATTGGAACGGCGATAATGAAGGTATTCGACTTCTCCGTCGGGGTGACGGGGCTCACAGAAGAAAGGGCGAGGAATTTCTTCAGAGTTTCAAGCGTACTATTCTCAGGATTCGACAGAACGCACTACTATCCAGGTGTAGGCGTTGTGAGAATAAAGCTTGTTTTTGAAAAGGAAACTAAAAGAATTCTTGGAGCCCAGATAGTTGGTAATGGAATCGTAGACAAGCGAATAGACGTTATTGCGACTGCAATACTCGGCAGAATGACTCTTGACGACCTTGAACAGTTAGATTTGGCCTATGCTCCTCCCTACTCGCCTGCAATTGATCCCGTCATCACAGCAGCGTACGTGGCGAAGAACAAGCTTGAAGGCCTTTTTAATGCTGTAAAAGCTGAGGAAGTGAAGCAGATGCTTCAGAAAGGTGAAGATTTCCTGATTCTTGACGTAAGAACCGAGGCTGAGGCAAAGAACATGAAAATCAATCTGCCGAACATCATAAACATTCCACTGACAGAGCTAAGAAATAGGGTTAAGGAGCTTCCGAGAGAAAAGCTGATCGTAGTGGCATGCCCTCTCGGGCTAAGAGCATATGAAGCGAGCAGGATTCTGATCTCAGAGGGATTCAACAAAGTCAAGGTGCTTGAAGGCGGATTTCCCTTCCTTCTCACCCTTTAATTTTTGCCTCGGAGAAAAATCAATAAACAACAAAGTGATCCCAAATTTCATGCCAGCCACGATCATCGTTGGTGGTTTTTGGGGAGACGAAGGAAAGGGGAAAATAGTTGCCCATATCGCCAACACGGAGAAGCCCAAAATTATAGCACGCGGAGGCGTGGGGCCAAATGCAGGACATACGGTGGAAATAGGGAGTCAGAAGTTTGGTGTTCGCATGGTTCCCTCGGGCTTTGTTTACAAAGAAGCGAAGCTGCTAATAGGCGCTGGGGTTCTCGTAAACCCAGAGGTTTTTCTGAAAGAAGTAGAGCTTTTAAAGGTCGCAGACAGGACGAGGGTGGATTACAGATGCGCTATCATAGAGCCGAGGCACTGCGAGTTCGACAGAACTGCTGACCACCTGAGGAAAATCGGAACTACGGGCAGCGGATGCGGGCCTGCGAACGTTGACAGGGTGAGCAGAGTAGCAAAGCAGGCTAAGGATATACCTGAGCTTAAGGATTTTCTCACAGATGTTCCTTTGGAGATAAACTCGGCACTCGAGAAAGGCGATTTTGTCTTAATCGAGGGTAGCCAGGGTTTTGCGCTGAGCCTTTACTACGGCACGTATCCGTATGTAACTTCAAAGGATACAACAGCCTCAGCAATAGCGAGCGACGTCGGAATTGGACCTACAAGGGTTGATGATGTAATCGTTGTCTTCAAGTGCTTCCCGACAAGGGTCGGGGCAGGTCCATTTCCGACAGAGATGCCAGTAGAGGAAGCTGAAAGGCTCGGGATAGTCGAATACGGCACAGTAACTGGAAGGAGACGCAGAGTGGGTTACTGGGATAAAGAGCTTGCAAGGTATTCTGCAATGATAAACGGAGCTACGCAGGTTGCAATCACCGGCATAGACAAGCTCGACAGGGAATGCTATGGCGTTAAGGAGTGGGGAAAACTGACTAAGAAGGCTAAAGAGTTCATAGAGAGGGTCGAGGAGGATTTAAGGGTTCCAGTCACGCTCATCTCCACTGGCCCAGAATTGAGCCAGATCATAGATCTGAGAAAAGAGAAACTGTGATGATCGACCTGCACATCCACTCAAATTTTTCCGACGGCAGGGCTACCGTTTTCGAGATCGCGAGAAAGGCTAAAGAGCTTGGTTTGAAGGCAATTGCGATCGTGGATCACTCTGTCGAGCTTAGCTTCGGTTTGGACGAGAAGAAGGCAAAGCTGAGGCAGATAGAAATCGATTCCGCGAGAAGCATTTACGGCATTAAAATTTACAGTGGCATCGAGTGCGGAATAAACCACAGCGGGGAAATATTTATTCCGCAGTGCGACTTCGACTTCATCATCGCATCCGTGCACGAGAACACGAGCGATTATTATGGCAGGGTGATCAAATGCGTTGAAAGGAACGACTTCGATGTCCTTGGACACCCGCTATCGGAAATGTTCGAATTCGTAAGGGATCCCAAACTCGAAGAAGAAATGCTCGATGCAATCGAAGCATATGGCATAGCCTTGGAGTTGAACTCCACGCACAGATGCCCTCCCGAGGATTTTCTGATCAGCTGTGCGGACAGAAGGATTGAGATATCCATGGGCAGCGATGCACACAGGATTGAGAACGTGGGTAAAGTGGAGTGGTGTGAGGAAAGGAGAAAAAAGTATTTGAGCCACGCTAAAATCTTTATTCCATGAACTGCATAACACTAACCGTCGACGCCATAATTCCCTACGCTGGAAAAATAGTGCTGATAAAGAGGAAGAATGAGCCCTACAGGAATTACTATGCGCTTCCCGGCGGAATAGTCGAGTACGGCGAAACCGTAGAGAGCGCAGTTTTGAGGGAGGTAAAGGAGGAAACCGGCCTTGAAGGGCAAATTCACAGCCTTGTTGGAGTATATTCGGATCCCAAGAGAGATCCGCGGGGCCACTTTGTTTCCATATGCTTTATCGTGCTCCCAACTGGCGGCGAGCTGAGAAGCGGGAGTGATGCGAAGGAAGTGGCTTTATTCAGCCTGAACAAACTTCCGAGGCTTGCTTTCGATCACGAGAAGATGATAAAAGATGCGGAGGCGAAGCTGCATGGAATTCTGTCCCAGGTGTAAGAAGCTGATGATCTACGCTGGAAACAAGGCAGTTTGCAGGAAGTGCGGGTACGAGAAGGAAGTTGGTGAGGAGAAGGTTGTGATAAAGTCGGAGAAGAACAGGGAGGAAATACCAGTAATCGAGGGGGAAAACCTGAGGACTTTGCCAACGACAAAGGCCATATGTCCAGCTTGCGGTAACACGGAAGCTTTTTGGTGGATGAGACAGCTCAGAGCTGCAGACGAGAGTGAGGTCAGATTTTTCCGCTGCACGAAGTGTGGCAAGACATGGAGGGAATACCAGTGAGAGAAGTAATAAATGCAGGTTATTAACTCTTTTTAATGATCGAAATCGGGGAGATCAGGGCAAGAAGAAAAAGGCTTGGGATAACCCAGAAGGAGCTTGCGGAACTTGTCGGCGTTAGCCAGTCGTTAATAGCAAAGCTGGAGTCAGGAAGACTGGATCCAAAGCTTTCATTACTGAAGAGAGTTTTTGGTGTGCTCGAAGAACTTGAAAGAAAAAATTACTGGGCGAGAAACATAATGAATTCTCCGGTAATCACCGCAGATCCATCTGACAGCGTCAGAAGGGTTGCAAAGATAATGATCGAGAAGGGGATCTCCCAGCTTCCAGTTCTCGAGGGCGAGAAGATCGTTGGCAGCGTGACGGAAAGGGGGATTTTTAAGGCATTTTTTGAGGGAAAAGCCGATCTTCTCGTTCGCGATATTCTTGAGCCACCGCTCCCAACGGTAAAGCCAAACGAGAGCATCTCTGAGCTTTCAAAGCTTTTGCTTGAAGCTCCAGCCGTGCTCGTTGTTGAGGGAAAGAAGCTTCTCGGAATAGTGACAAAGCACGACATAATGAGAGTAAGCGCGAGGTGAAGATTTCGCATATTCCACATCTGAATCGACTCTTTTACTGGCAAAACGCAATCCATGGATTTTTCGCCTACCGTGAAAAAACTTAAATACTATATCGTAAATTCATGATCGTAATTGCTTGTTTGAAAGGTGAGAGAATGAAATGGAAAGTAGCTGTATTGATAGTGTTAGTCCTTTCAATCGCACAGCCAGCGATGGCTAACGCACAGTGCTCAAATGCTACGCCGATAATCTTCGTCCACGGCGGCGCTGGCTCAATGGCGCAGTTCGAAAGTCAAGCGATGCGCTTTACAAGCAATGGATATCCAGCTGAGTGCATAATGGCTTTCGAGTACGACTCGAGTTTTGTGAAAGAAACAAGGCTGGGAGTTGAGCAAAGGCTGGCTGACTTTGTAAATGCAACGTTTGAGACTAGTGGTAAAGTTGTGCTCATAGGTCACTCCCTTGGCACAAGGGTTGTTTACAACTACACCCTGAAGTACACGGACTACGTAGACAAAGTTGCAAAAATAGTCTTGGTTGACGGTATCGCAAATGTTCCCGCGCCAAGTGTACCAACAATGGCAATCTTCGGCAGACCTACTGCTTTAAGACCACCTGGAACCAATATTACTGGAGCAGAGAATGTGTACATACAGAATCAGACGCACGTAGAAGTTATGACATCTCCAGAAAGCTTCGTTTACATGTATAGGTTCATAGCAGGCAAAGAGCCGTTCACGAAATACATACTGCCTGAGAAGGAGATAAAACTCGCAGGAAAGCTCGTTTACTTCCCGTGGAACATTGGCCTTGAAACGGGAACGCTCAACATCTACGAACTGAATGAGAATGGCTTCAGAATCAGTCAAACTCCGGTTGCAACCTTTACCATAACTGACGGAACTTGGGGGCCATTCGATGCAAAGCCAGGCGTTAGATACGAATTCGAGTTCGTAAGGGCTAACAACCTCACGATGCACTTCTACAGGGAGCCGTTCCTCAGGAGCGATTACTGGATCCGCTTCCTCGTTTCTCCACCAGGAGGTATTGCTGAGTATGCGAGCAGAAGCGATAACCACACGAATCTGCTAATAATAAGATACAAGGAAATACTAACTGGGTACGACGACAGTTACGTCAAAGCCGTTGACGATCTCAGGATAAATGGAGACGCTGTCTGCGATCCAAGGATCTGCAACGTTTCAAAGCCATTGAACGGGCCTACAGGAATCTGGATCTTTGACAACAACTCTGACAGGCAAAGCGTTCTCTACCCACCGGATCCATTCTACCATGCTCAGGCATTCCAGACGGGCATAGATTACTACATTCCCGCTGAACCTCCAAGTGAGTCGATAAACGTCACGATCTTCGATCGCAGTGGCGGGGTGCAGACGATAAAGGTTCCGAACTGGAAATCGTCGGAGCATCGCGTGATATTGCAGTTCAACGATTATGTGCAGACATTCCCGCTTCTTTCACCCAATGGAATTCCAGCGGTTGATGCAGAAATCCTTGTTCCAACTTACGCTGACCCGTTCGCAGTTGACATCAGCTCGATGCCAAAGTTGGACGAGCTGAGCGAAACTGGCTGGATCAAAGTGGATCTTCCAGAGCCATGCAAGACAGGAAACGGAAACGACACGTTCATAATGGTCAGAAAGGGGAGCGGCGACAATGCTACAAAGCTCCTGATCTACTTCGAGGGCGGTGGAGCTTGCGTCGACTTTCTTACATGCAGACCTTTAACCGAGGGGGGAACCGTTGTAAAGCTTGACTTGAACTTCGAAGAGCTCAAAGCTGCATACAATATGGGAATATTCAACTTCAGCAACCCGCTAAACCCGTTCAGAGACTGGACCATTGTGTTCATACCCTTCAGCACGGGAGACTTCCACATGGGCAACAGGGTTGTGAAATACTACAACATCACGGGCTCAGATCCTTCGGAGAACAAGACGATATATCATGTTGGCTACGTTAACGCAATAGTTGCGATGCGCTGGATAAATCAGACGAACTTCGACAGAGTTGTAATTGCTGGATCAAGTGCTGGAGGCTTTGGAACAATACTGCACCACTACAAGGCATATGAGATATTCAAGAAGCCAGTGGTCGTGATAAACGACGCTGGTCCAGGAGTAAGAGTGGTCGAAGAGAAGCCCTTCAGATGGGATGTAACAACAGCGAGATGGGGCTCATTGCAGAACTTCCCAGAAGATTCGATAAGCTACTTCGACAGCACTGACCTGCTGCACTTCCTCGACTACTCGCTACCGAAATGCGATGGTTGCCTTTACGGTCTGTTTGAGGACCAGCAAGATTTCGTCATCAGAACGCTAAGGGCAAGTGACACAGACTTTAGAGCCGCACTGCTTATGCTAACAAACGACATCAAGGCTGCAAACAAGGAAAAATTCTACAGATACCTTGTCCTCGACGAGAAGCATATGGTGCTCCCGAGCTGCTACGGTTGCTATACACAGGATAGGTTCTACAGTCTCAACATAAGCGGTTACTACTTCTACGAGTGGGTTAACGGACTTCTGGCTGGAGCTGGCAGAGACATCGTGGAAGAGAGCTGGACTGGCCCATTAGAGAAAACGGTGAGAGGTACAGAGCTAAAGAGATACGTTTACACTGCTGAAAGGCCGCCTTACGGAGATTACGACAAAATAGCGATTCACAGGGTAGTCAACGAGAGCATTACTGGAGAAAAGCCGGTCATTCTGATCCTGCCTGGAACTTGGTCAAGCGGCGAGCAGCTTGCTAATCTCTCATGGAACGACCACGGCTGGATTGACGTAGACGAGAAGTATGCGCTGGTTCCCTACTTAGCAAACCGCGGTTTCGAGGTCTACGTAATCGATTACAGAACGCACTTCGTGCCAAATGACACGACAGACTTCTCCTTCATGTACGAATGGGGATGGATGAACTGGATTTGGGACATAAAGACTGCAGTGGAGAAGATAAAGGAGATATCAGGAGCGGAAAAGATATACCTTGCAGGCGAGAGCTTTGGCGGAAGTGCTGCCCAGAATTACGCAACCCTCTTCCAGGAGGACTTAAAGGGCCTAATACTCCTCGACGGAATGGCGAGGGTTGGAGTAAGAACGAACAGCTATAACTTAACTGCGAATCTAACAGCGATGAAGAGTGGAGCAATTCCATATCAGGTTCCATCTAACGGTGGTCCAAACAACTGGAACATCTGGGTGGATGCAATAGTGAATCCAAGTCCAATGAAGAACATAATACTCCTTTCTGGCCTCTATACTTGGTATGTACCCCCAGGAGCTGCTAATCCGTACAGCTATCCATGGGCAATATTGATTCCGCACGTTTACTTCGCTGTGATGGCCTCCTTCGACCCGTTCTGGTCGAACAGACTCAACTTGGACAGAGCAGCGTATTCTGACTGGGAGAACTGTCCGTATCTGCCCTTCGACTTCGACGATCATTATAATGAAATCAATGTGCCCGTGATCTCGTTCGTAAGCAACTGGGGCCATAACCTCGGACTTCTCTATCCAGGCTATAGACTTTGCTCGAATCCAACGGGTAGCGAGGACTTCACATGCGTATTCCTGCAGGGCTACGGTCATCTCGACGTCTACAACGGTCCCTTCATAGAAAAGGATGTTAACGGGCCTCTCCTCAAGTGGTTGCTCTCGCACGAGGACTCGAGCTGGTCCGTGTGGCAGAGGTATGATCTGAATGGTGATAAGAAGCTGAACGATACAGAGCTCATGAATGGCTTGAGCGATTATTCCAGCGGCGATATTGACCTAAAGAATGCAACAAACCTGCTTGTAAAGTGGGTGGGTAGCTGAGGTGATGGAAATGAGAGAAGTGATGAAAATACTTGTTCTGCTCTCCCTCCTTGTTGCAACGGCATCAGCGCAAATCACTCTTGAGCCCGATAAGGCTGTCCTGCCAAAGGGGGACGTATTCAACCTTAGCGTCTATGTCGATGGAACAAACGTTGCTTCCGCGCTCGTGAACATCTCATTCGATCCGACGAAGCTGAATTTGGTCGACAGGACGAGCTATGGAGTATTCCAGGAAGAGCAGTTTAAGACAACCCCGACAAGTGTAGCATTCGCAGGTATAGGGGGCACTGTTACTGGGAAGACAGAGGTTGCAACGCTGAGATTCAAGGCTGTTGGTGTTTCAACAACCACTCAGCTCGTTACCGTTAGCGCTGCAGTAAATGGAAGCTCCGTGAGCGTTTCACCATTGACAATAACGATCTTAGACTATGAAGTGATAAACGCGACCTGGAGAGATCCATTTGCGATCAGTATTGCGGGAATGCCAAGCTTCGATTCTATTCCTGTTGATGACCCAAGCGATGGGATCAACTGGACCAAGGTCGATTTGCCCTCAGACTGCAAGAGCGGATTTGGAAATCCGACTTTCATAATGGTCAGGAAGGGAAGTGAAAACAAAGTTCTGATCTACTTAGAGGGCGGTGGAGCATGCTCAAGCTTTGGAGCATGCGATCCGAGCGAGACTGGAGGAAGGGGAACGGTGACCAGTCTCGATCCGAAGTTTGACAGCGGACCAAGGCCGCTGAAGTCAACCTACGTCAGGGGAATATTCGACGTGAAGAATCCTCTCAATCCGTTCAGAAACTGGACCATGGTGTTCATCCCATACAGCACGGGAGACATCCACATGGGCAATAGAGTTGTGAAATACTACAACGTGAGCAATCCGGCGCAGAACAAGACGATATACCATGTTGGATATGTCAATGCCATAGTTGCGATGCGATGGATAAATTCGAGCGGCAGTTTCGAAAAAGTCGTGGTCACTGGAACAAGTGCGGGTGGCTTTGGAACGATACTGCACTTCTACAGGGCTTCTGAGATCTTCAAGAAAGGCGTTATAGCGATAAACGATGCTGGCCCCGGAACTGCTCCGAATGTCACAAGCGCCCTACCTCCAGCTGCAACTGCCGAACGCTGGGGCTCGATGCAGAACTATCCAAGCGCTTCGATACCATACTTTGAAAACACTGATACGCTTAGATTCCTGAACTGGGCGTTAAATGGCTCGGCTGGGGGATGGGGGGAATGGGTTTAACC